>ERZ779622.248-NODE-248-length-35870-cov-12.423621_pt1 | contig 35870 bp, 49 predicted proteins | sample MGYA00514188_ERZ779622 | MGnify/ENA primary metagenome ERZ779622 (study PRJEB29562, sample SAMEA4376702) | mouse gut metagenome | isolation source: Cecum | study: EMG produced TPA metagenomics assembly of the A DSS colitis mouse model was used to assess the... | reverse complement strand
CCCGTGTTACCGCCGTGAAAGGGCGATGTCTTAACCGCTTGACCATGGAGCCTGATATTCATAACATTCTGCTCTTGCTCTCTCACAAGTAACTTCAACGAATGCTATGATATCATACTTCCCTGCATTTAGCAAGAGAATTTTCCTGTTTTCCTTATATTTTTGTATCTATTTTTGTATCATTTCTGTCTTCGGCTTCCTTATATATGCTGTGAAAGCAATAAAAGCATTCCTGTCCTTTTACTGCATCACAACCCATACGTTCCCGTTTTCCTGACTCTCCACACAGGCTTCAATAAACCGCATTCCAAGTACCCCGTCATGAGCATCCGGAAACTCTTTCATCTGTTCCCAGGCTTCTCCTGCCTGCTTAGCCCTCAGACACTCTATAAAATTACAGTAATGGTTTGCCAGCGCACCGATCCATCCTTCGCTGTGTCCGCAGGGCATCCTGTCATAAACGGCTGCTTTTGGATCAAGAATGGCATCCCCTTTATGTAGTTCCATTCTGGTTCCGTCTTTCTTATAATAAAGAAGTTTCTCCCCTTCTTCCTGAAACCAGTGCAGACTTCCCTCTTCTCCGTAGATACGGACACGCAAACCGTTATCATGCCCGATTGCAATCTGGGAAGCCCAGTACATGCCGGATGCGCCGTTATCATATTCTACCCACACCGCCGAATTATCATCCAGTTTCCTTCCCGGCACAACATGTTCCATTCGTGCCAACAATCTGCAAACGGACAATCCGGTCATGCGGTAAACAGTATTCTCAATATGCGTACCGATATCTGCCAGTGTGTTGGACTTTCCGGCCTGCTCCGGATCCAGCCGCCAGGCCGCCTGCCTGTTGCCTGACATATCTTCTTCGGCCAGCCAGCCCTGTGGATATTCCGCTGCGATCGTTCTGATCTGTCCGATCATCCCCTTCTGCACCATACAACGCGCCTGCCGCACCATTGTATAACCGGAATAGACATATGTGACCATGAACAGAATGCCCTTTTGTCTGGCCAGCTCATACAGTTCCTCCGCCTGTTCCACCGTGACTGCCAGTGGCTTGTCACAAACTACAGCTATGCCGGCCTCCAGAAACGCCCTGGCGATCGCATAATGAGAGACATTGGGCGTCACTATTACTACAAAGTCAATCCCGTCATATCGACAGCTCTCCGCCTTGGCCATCTCTCTGAAGTCCTCATAGATCCTGTCGGTATCTACACCCCACTCTGCACCCGTCTGTCTGTTATTGTCTGCATCTCTTGAAAAGCAGCCGGCCTTTAATACCGCCCTGCCATCCAGACCAATCGCCTCTCTGTGCGCCGGTCCGATCAAAGATCCTTTGCCGCCGCCTGCCATTCCATAAGATAATATTCTTTTCATCTGTTTCTCCTCTCCTGTTTTCATTCTACCATCTACAAATCCGCTTTCTTCCTGTTCAAACAGCGCCCAATATATCCTTTTGTCTCAAAACACTGAAAAAGCAATGAATGCCGGAAAACTGATAATTCACAACATTCACTGCTCTTTTCAGTCATCAGCGCCATGTACAGATCTACACTGGAACAGCATTACGCTTCAAAAATTAAAACGTTTTAATACATAGAGTTTATTCTTCAAAACCATGTGCAGCGAAATTATCAAGATAGTTTTGCGCATTCTCTCCGTTTACAACAGTTCCACCAATTTTGATCCATTCATCTACCGCATTGCCGCCAAGTACCTCAACTGCTGCCTTCACGCCTTCATATCCGGTACCAATGGCATCCTGATCCATGGATGCTTTCAGCTTGCCTCCCAAGATCGCATTACATCCTTCCACTGCTCCATCAAAACCGGAAATAACAACATCATCTGTCATACCGGCATCATCCAGAGCCTGCCATGCCCCTAACGCCATCTCATCATTCAATGCCAAAACCGCATCGATATCCGGATTTGCCTGAATCAGGTTTTCCATGATAGTCATTGCCTCATCACGCTTAAAATAACCCGGCTGCGAAACCGTAAGCTCAATCCCTTCATACTTCTCCAGAATAGTCTTAAATCCAGCAACACGGTCTACAGAAGTCTGTCCTGCCGGATTACCCTCAATAATGACAACCTTACCTTCGCCGCCCAGTTCATCTACCATATACTGGGCCAGATTCTCCGCTGCCGCTTCATTGTCAATACCTACGAATGTCTCTACCTTTCCGCCATTTGCCTTCGTATTGATAGAAATAACCGGAATACCAGCCTCATTCGCCTTCTCGATCGCCGGCACGATACCATCAGAATCTACTGCCGCTATACAGATTGCATCAACATTTGCCTGAATCGCATCCTCCACCTGTTTTGTCTGCTCATCAAGAGACTGTGCCTCCATCGGCGCATACTCTACTACTGTAACGCCCAGTTCTTCGCCTGCTTCCTGAGCTCCGGATACCAGATACCGCCAAAACGGTGTTGAAGAATCTTTAACCATTACCGCAATCGTGTAATTTTCTCCCTGTGCCGTTTCCTCAGATGCAGCACCCGCATCTGTCGCAGTTTCATTCTCCTCTTCGCCTGTGTTTTCTTCCATGGTACTGCTCTCTGTTTCCTGTGCCGGAGCTGACGAAGCATCACTACCTGCCGTGCCGCTGCCACCACATCCCGCCAGCATAGATACCGCTACAAGTGCTCCTGTCATTAATCCTGCCAATCTTTTTTTCATGTTCTTTCCTCCGTTTTCCGGGATCACTGCACTTTAACCGGCATATGAATCCCTTTTTTCTTTATCACAAACTGTCTTGGACAGATTTGCTTCATTAATGTTCTATTTTTGCGGATTTTCTGTCAATCAAAACCGCAATTATAATCACAAGCCCTGTTACCAGTTTCTGATATTCCGTTGCTATTCCCAGTTGGTTCATCCCGTTTTTGATCAGTGTCAGCAAAACCGCACCAATCACAGTACCATACACATTGCCCCTGCCTCCGGCAAATGAAATACCTCCAATTGCCGCTGCTGCAATAGCATCATTCGCATAAGCCGTCCCGATAGTAGCTTCCGCAGCGTCCAGCCTGGATACATATACTACCCCTGCCAGCGCGGCAAACATACCCGAAAACGCATAACACAGCATAGTAATACGATTTATATTGATACCAGAATATTTTGCAGAGCTGGGGTTGGAACCCGTCATGTATATCTGCCGTCCCAGGATTGATTTTCTTAAAAAAACTGCCATAAGAACCAGACACATCAACGCGATCAGTATCGGCATCTGCACTTTTCCCACCAACCGTCCTTTTCCTATCACTTTAAAAGAATCACTGAATCCGTTAAATACTTTGCCATTCATATACAGATATGCAAATCCTCTGCAGATCTGCGACATACCGAAAGTTACCAGAAATGCCGGCAATTTAAAAACAGATACCATTGTACCATTTACCGTACCACAAAAAATACCGATCAACATTGCTACTATGATACCCATGGCAATACTCCCTATACTGTCCTGAAAGAAAAATCTTGCAGATACTACCGACGAAATTGCCAATACGGAGCCTACTGAAAGATCTATTCCCCCGATCAACATCGTCATCATCATGCCTATTGCAATAAATACGTTGAGGGATGCCTGATTGAAAATATTCAGGATATTGTTCACCGTCAGGAAATTCGGACACGCAACACTTAGCATTGCCGCAATAAGTATAACAGCCAGTAAACGTGATAAAGTATCAGGTATCTCTATCTTCTTTTTCATCACTTTTCCCTCCTGCTCATCACATCCACAAATACAACCCCCACAATCACCAGTCCCAATACTACCATCTGCCAGGAATTGGGCATTCCTGCAATATTCAATCCACTTCGCAGGATTGTTATGATCAACGCACCGATCAAGGTATTCCATACTGTTCCATTTCCACCTGCCATAGATGCTCCAGCAACTACTGCGCTGGCAATGCCATAAAATTCATATCCATCTCCCTGTCCAGGATTGGCGCTGCCCAGTTTAGATGCCAGCAACACACCAGCTAAAGCTGCAGTCAATCCACTGAAGGTATACACGAGGAATTTACTTTTTGCTACATTAATACCCGTCAAGTGGGCCGCAGATTCATTGCCGCCGATAGCATAAATATAAGTACCTGTCCTCGTTTTTCTAGTTATCACATGGAAAATCGTATACACTGCCACCGCAATGATCACACAATAAGGTAGAACGCCCAATTCTCCGCTGCCCAAAAGGCGAAATTCGTCTGTATTGACTGATACCGTAGCACCCTTGGCAACTACTAACGCCAAAGAATCTGTAATATTCCACATCGCAAGAGTAATGATAAACGGCGCCACATTGTTTTTAGCAATGATTATTCCATTTACAGCTCCAACAGCCGTTCCCGCCAAAAGCGCAACAGGAACCACTAATACCATAGGCATGCCACCTTTGGAAAGCACCGCAGCCACCACCCCGGAAAAACACATGATCCCACCCACAGAAAGATCTATTCCTCCTGTTATGATCGCCAACAGAGAACCAATAGAAGCAATCGCCAGAAAAGAACACTGCCCCGCTATATTGATCATATTACTTCCGGTGAGAAAAGTGCCCGGCTTACAAACGATCCAGAATGCCAATGTGATGATAATCAACGTGTAGACATTGCCTGGTACCTTTTTTAAAACCACTGGCATCCTGCATTTTTCTACTTTATTCATCTCTTCCCTCCTTTCCGGCTGCATAACCAATAATTTCTTCCTGTGTCGCACTCTCTCCCGTCAGTTCCTTCACAATACGGCCTTCTCTCATGACATAAATCCTGTCCGAAAGTGTCAGAATTTCAGGAAGATCAGAAGAGATCATGATAATACCCACGCCCTTACACGCCAGATCATTCATTAAATTATGAATCTCTTCTTTTGCTCCCACATCAATTCCCCGTGTAGGCTCATCAAAAATCAAAAAATCCGAATCCGTACACATCCATTTTGCCAGAACCACTTTTTGCTGATTACCACCAGACAGATTCTGTGCCAGCATTTCCATATTGTCCGTATTCAGTTTCATGCCACTGGTGAACTTTGCTGCAACTTCCACCTCCCTCTTTTCGTTGATCCAGCCAGAAGAAAACAGTTTTTTAAGAGATGCACACGTCGTATTTTTCTTAATAGACATGGCCAGCGCAAGCCCGTCCTCTTTGCGATTTTCCGGTATAAATCCCATATGATGTCTGATATTAAGTCCGGGAGACGGTTTTCTTAATTCTCTGTTGAAAAGTGATACCTTGCCCGTTTTTACAGAATCAATTCCATAAATGGCATTTGCCAGTTCTGTTCTTCCAGATCCTACCAGACCGGCAATTCCAACAACTTCACCCTTTTTCACATAAATACTGATATCATTCAATTTCCGGTTTGTTACATGCTCAACCCTGACTGCATCCTCCTTTAAAGCGGTATTCTTCAAACGTATTCTTTCATTCCCAATTTCCCTGCCCACCATCATAGTAATCAGTTCGTCCATCGTACACTTGTCAGCTTCCCTTGTACCAATACTTCTGCCATCTCGTATGACCGTAATCCGATTTCCCACCACTTTCAATTCCTGCAGACGATGAGAAATATAAATAATAGACACTTTCTGCTCCTGCAGGCGTTTAATCGTACTGAACAATTGTTCAATCTCCGGATCGCTGAGCGATGCTGTAGGCTCATCCATAATTAAAATCTCTGCATCTATAGAAAGCGCCTTGGCCACTTCCACCAGTTGCTGTTGCGCCACTCCGAGTCTGGAAACCTGTTCATACACATCAATATCTACCTGAAGAAAGTCCAACATTTTCTGTGCCATCGCATACATCTTTTTCCTGTCAATCAGTCCATATTTATTCCGCGGCTCTCTGCCAAGATAAATATTCTGTCCTACCGTTAAATTTGGCATCAGATTAAATTCCTGATAAATAATCGCAATGTGCTTATCCTGCGCCTGTTTTGGATTGAAGAATTTCACCTCCTCTCCCTTATATATGATCCGTCCTTCATTCTGTTGATGAACCCCAGCAAGAACTTTCATCAAGGTTGATTTCCCAGCCCCATTTTCTCCAAGAAGCACATGCACTTCCCCTTCATTCAACTCAAACGTTACCCCATCTAACGCCTTAACACCCGGAAATTCCTTCGTGATATTCTCCAGTTTTAAGATTTGCTTATCCACTCTTCTCTCCTTTCGGATCATTAAATCATCCGACGACCAGTACTCCCGGACGTTTGATGCAAACTCCGTTTATCTCTGCTTCTATTGCCGGAAAGACAACCGGTTTTGTGATCATGAGCGGTCCCTCTTCTGTCACGACAAATCCGTCTTCCGTTTTTGTCCCCGTAATGGAAGGGTTATAGCAGTAGCACTGATTCGGCTGAATGATCCTGTGTTTCTCCTCTGTTACCAGATAGTATCCATTAGAATATCCCTGCGGGCCGCCTTGGTGATGAACTTTCCACATTTCCGGATAGCCTTTCTGCGCATACAATTCTTTTGCAAGATGATGGGGAACAATATCGTCTTCACCGGCTACAGTCGCCGCCATCATTTTATTTTCAATGTCCAAAGTATCCATATACTGCTTCATAAAGGCTTCTTCTGGTTCTCCAAAATTGACAAATCTGGTAGTTTTTGTCACCAGCCCTTTATACCTGCCATTGCAGGATACCATTACTCTTTTCTGAATCTTATTTTCTGTCGGAATACAATGTCTGAAATTCAGGATGCGTTCGTCTCCGGCTACCAGAAACAGTACCGGATCAATATCGAACTTCCACAAAGCAGCATTGATTCGTCCGGCAATATCCAATTCCACATCCCCCGGCTGTACTTCTGCAAGGCATTCCTCCAATGCTTTTGAAAAAGTATCTCCCAGATACTGATATCTGGCAATATCATTATCTGTAAGACTGTACTGACACATTTCAACCAATTCTCCTGCATCTTTGGCACCCGGAAATGAAACATCGGAGCCATAACTTCCTTCCCCTACAATCTCTTTCACTGTATCCAGATTCCGTTCCTCATACCAGTACCATGTTTTGATCTCGAATCCTAATTGTTCAATCATTTCTTCTTTCACAATGCGTGGGTATTCGATATTGTTTGCCAGAATATACCTGCCGCCTTCCCGAGTGATTACGACGGAGGTTGCTCCTTCCTCACTGTATCTCGTGATGATATTGCTGGCACCTGCTGTGATCCAGGAAAAGTTATTGCTTTTATTAATGATGACTGCATCCAGTCCATTTTTTTCCATAGCTGCCTGAAGACGCTGTACTTTAACAGTGATTTCGGCCTTCCTGCCTTGTATCGTTTTGTCTTCTATATATTGCTTCATTCTCTTTCCTTCCTTTCCGTATTCGTTTTCTATTCACTTCATACGCTGCCAAACGATTGTTTCTTCTGCATTTCGACGCGTCATCCCAAATTTGGATTCACCAGTACTTCTACACCCTCGCCTCTTCTAAGGATGTCAATCGCCTCATGAATTTCCTTCAAAGGAAGCGTATGTGTTATCATGAAATCCAGGTTCAACAGTCCTGAATCCAACAATTTCACTGCCTGTCCAAAAGATGCATTGGCCAGCCAGGTGCCAAGCACTCTGGCCTCTTTATAAGTAATCTGACTTTGTACAATATTCGGATTGGCACGGGCATTATTTCCCATCAACAGACATGTACCACCTTTACGAATCACATCAATTGTCACTGGCATCTGATTACCTACCACATCAATTGCATAATCCACTCCAATCTCAGTAAGACGAACCACCACTTCTCTAACATCTTCCTGTGTTGGATCCACGCATACGTCAGCGCCACATTTCAGGGCATATTCTCTGCGCAGTGCATTAGGTTCTACGGCAATAATCGGTTTTGCACCTGCAGCCTTTAAAAGTTGTATAAACAGTAATCCTACTGGTCCCGCACCTACCACGCATATACTCTCTGCCGGATTGACTCTGATCTTATCCGCTCCGTTTAGTACACATGCCAACGGCTCCGCATAAGCTGCTATCGGTGTAGACAGTGTATCCGGCAATTTGTAAGCCATCTTCTCAGCTACCCGAACATACTCGGCAAACCCACCATCCACATCAATTCCCATAGCTTCAATGGACTCACATTCATTAGGAAGATTATTCCTGCAATATTGACAGGTTCCACAATATTCATTGGGATTTACCACAAATCTATCTCCAACGTGAAACTGTGTTACTCCGCTCCCTACCTTCACCACACTCGCTACCAGCTCATGACCAAGAATCGTCCCCGGTGTCGCCGGATACCCCGCCGGAACATTAGTCATATGTACGTCTGTTCCGCAGATAGAACACACCTCGATCTTGCCGATCATCTGATCTGGCCTTTGAATTTCCGGTATCGGCACTTCCTTTAATACCAGACGCCCCTCCCCTTCAAACACAGCTGCCCTCATCATTTCTTTCATCTCACACATACCTCCTTCAAAAAACCACACCAGACTCCAGAATCACATTAGCAAATGCCCGGCACTCGCCAGTCCTGATCACAGCTTTGCTACCGGCAGACAATCTTTTTAATTCATCGTGCGGCACCATGACCAATTCCACTCCCTGCTCTTTCATGATCTTCTTCATATATTGCAGAAGTTCGGGATTACTGTGCATCATTTCTTCAGCTATCGTCGCCTTCTGAATTGCCAGTTCCGTCAGTACTGTCTCCAACACATCAGTAAATTGCGGCACCCCCAGTCTGACCGCCAGATCTATCCTCTTTACTCCATCCGGTACAGGCAGCCCAGCGTCCCCTATCGTCAGCGTATCAAAGTGTCCCATCTGGGCTGTTACACGGGAGATCTCGCTGTTGAGACAAGTTGTTTTCTTCATCCTTCTATATCTCCCCATATTCTTTCAAAAGTTTCCTCATCACATCTGAACTGCTTCCACCTGCCGGCGTACATTCGAAACCACAGATCCTGTCATATCCTGTCTGCGCTAATGCTTTCAGTATATTCGCATAATTCAGTTCTCCAGTCCCAGGCTCACATCTACCCGGCACATCTGCTATATGAAAATGGCCAAAATAGGAGCTGTATTTCTTGATAGTATCACATATATTCCCTTCCATGATCTGCATATGGTAAGCGTCATATAAGAGCTTAATATTCCTGCTCCCCACTTCCTTTAAAAGCTCTATAGCCGGTTCCGTATGGCACAGCGAATATCCGCTATGGTCTACGAACGTATTGAGCGGCTCTATCACCGCTGTTACACCAGCCTCTTCCAGTAATCCGGAAATCCTCTTAAGCATTGCAAGACTCGCCTGTCTTTTTTCCTCTTCCGTTACTTCTCTGTCAAACGGTTTTACCGAACGATCTTCCTGCATTATATCGCTCATCAGGAACATATTCTCAGCCTTCAGCTCTTTAGCCACAGCAATTCCTTTCTTGACTCCTTCCAGATAAATCTCCGCATCCAGCTCATCACACATACGCCCTTCGGAATTTCCCTGAAAAGCAGCCAGCTTCATTCCTGTCTCATCCATAACCTGCTTAATAGCCGGGATATCTTTATCATCCCAATTCCAGAATTCAAAATATTCGAATCCATCCTCCTTAGCTTTCCTGATTCGTTCCAAAAAATCATACTCCAGATAGATCATTTCAATACAACATGAATATTTCATACTCTTCTCCTTTCATTAAAACGTTTTAATTATGTAAAAATTAGACAAATCCTAGAATATGGTCATTTCTATTCTCTCAATTTTCATTAAAATGTTTTAATAGTATGACTCTTCTGAGATTTGTTAGGTATTAACTTATCACTAAAGCAAACATAAGTCAAGCAGATTTTTTACATTTTGTCAATAAATATAAAATATTATCTCTATTTTTGGTCAAAATTTACAATTTCCATTTTTATTAAATCGTTTGATTAATATTACATCTCTTCTTTTTTAACATAAAATTGATTGACAAGTTTAATTAATCATGTTATTTTTATTCTTACAGAATCCTTAATAAATCGTTTTAATTGTCTATGACCCCCAGGGAGATATTCAAATGAGAGCCACCATCAAAGATGTTGCAAAACTTGCGCACGTATCAACTTCCACAGTATCACTCGTATTAAATAACAAAGCTGTCCCTATTTCTCAGCAAACACGGGATGCTGTCTTACTTGCCGCTAAAGAGCTGCACTATAGACCCAACCAGTTAGCGGTCGCCCTTGTTACAAATAAGACCAATACCATCGGATTAATCATACCAGACAACTCCAATCCCTTTTTTGCCACTCTATCTAACCAGATTGAAAAGGTTGCAAGTAAAAATGGATATTCTATAATTTTAGGAAATACAAACAATAATGCGAAAAGCACACGAAATTACCTGAGAATATTCACTGATCATGCAGTAGACGGCATCATTCTTGCCCAGGCAGATTTTTCCGTTCCAGAGGAAGGTGAGAAATGTATGCAGCTTATTAAAGAGTTACGGATTCCTGTCGTCTCAGTTGACCGCATTTACAAGGGAAGTAATATGAATTCTGTTATCGTAGATCAGCAGTTAGCCGGCTATTTGGCTACTCGCCATCTCCTCAACCTCGGTCATCGGCGTATTGGATGCGCCAGCGGACCTCTGGGACTGAGTAATTGCCGGAATCGTCTGTTGGGATACCAGCAGGCTCTTTCAGAATTCAATGTTCCTTTTGATTCCAATTTGATCTATGAAGAAAACCTGAATATCGAATGTGGTATCCACGCTCTGTCTACCCTTCTTGGACAAAATGTGACTGCAATCTTCGCTTTTAACGACCTTATCGCCTATGGTGTATACAAAGAACTGCGCAATTATAATCTTTCTGTTCCTGATGATCTCTCCCTGGTCGGTCTGGATGACATCTTTCTTTCTGAGATCATCCAACCTCCGCTGACTACTGTAGCTCAGCCTGTTACAGAAATTGCCGAGAATGTAGTTGACCGTATTATCGAACAGATCCTGACTCCGGGTGGAACAGGACAGGAACCGCTTGTTCTTGAACCAATTCTTAAAGTGCGTGGAAGTACTAGGCGTATACAGTCACCTTAATTTAGTTACACAATATATAAACTACATATTACCACCGTTCTTTAGTATGTCAACACAATAACTAAAGATATAAGCATACCTGAATTTTTATCATCCTATATTATAATTACACCAAATAATATAATAAAATATCATACAATCGAAAGGAACTCCACCCATGAAGATCATTAATTTTGGATCCCTCAACATCGACAATATATACAATGTCCGTGAATTCGTAAATCCTGGTCAGACTATCTTCTCTGACAGCTTTCACATCGCTCCTGGCGGCAAAGGCCTGAATCAGTCTCTGGCCGCTGCAAGAGCCGGGGCACAGGTTATTCATGCTGGTGCGATCGGATCTAAGGGACTATTTCTGACTCAGCTGCTGCAGGCTGCCGGTGTAGATATTTCTCAGGTTCTCACACTGGATGCCCCCAGCGGACATACGATCATTGAAGTAAACGCTGCCGGTCAAAACCGCATTATCGTCCACGGCGGCACCAACCTGATGCTTACCGAAGACTATATTGATGCAATCCTGACCAAAGGCTGCGCCGGAGATCTTGTACTTCTGCAAAATGAAACGAACCTGATCTCTTCTATCATCAGCAAGGCTCAAGCAAAAGGAATGAAGGTCGCTTTCAATCCTTCTCCCATGCCGGAAAATCTGACAGCGCTGCCTCTTGATCTGGTGGACTATTTTATCGTAAATGAACTGGAGGCGGCACAGCTTGCCGGTATGCAGCCGCAGGAGGCGTATGACGCTGTTCTGGAATGTCTTACAGCCAAATATCCGCATGCCGCAGTCATCATGACTCTGGGGCACAACGGTGTACTGTATTCCTGTCAGGACACGCGCCTTGCCCATCCTGTATTTCAAGTAGATACGGTTGATACCACTGCAGCAGGCGACACATTCTGCGGTTACTTTCTTGCTGCCGTCTGCAGAGGGGCTTCCACCAAAGACGCACTGCGGGAAGCATCTGCAGCATCTGCGATCGCAGTTTCCCGTCCTGATGCGGCGCCTTCGATTCCTCTTTATGACGAAGTTATGGCGTTTTTACAATCCAGATAATCAATCCGCACCAGCGTAAGCCCGCAGGCCGGGGCCGTAGGCCCCGCAGCCTGCCGCTCCCTTGCCTGCAGGATCTTCTCCACATCCTCCGGCTCCCTGTGTCCTCTTCCTGCCTCCATCAAGGTTCCGGCGATGATCCTCACCATATTATACAGGAATCCCCGCCCGGTCACCCGGATCACGATCTCCCGTCCCTCTTCTTCTATTTCCAGCGAATCAATCTGACGCACTGTCGTCTCCACCTGTGCGCCGACACTGCAGAAGCTCTTGAAGTCATGCGTTCCGACAAGACAGGCCGCCGCCTGCCGCATCCGTTCCACATCCATAGGCACATAAGTAAAATACGTATAAAGTCTGCGTACCGGCATGGGAAAAGGCGCGCTGTAGATTCGATACTCATAGGTCTTACGGCTCGCCGTGTGGCGCGGATGGAACGTGCTGTCTACTTCCTCTGACCGCTGTATCTTAATATCTTCCGGCAATCTGCGGTTCAGTGCATAGGATATCTTATCCGCCGGAATAGGGCTGTCCGTGTCAAAAACCGCCACGTTGCCCAGCGCATGGACTCCGGAATCAGTCCGGCTTGCCCCTGTCACTGCCACGGCTTCCCCCAGAAGCTCAGAAAGGCATCTGTTTAAGATGCCTTCTATCGTCTCCTCATTCGGTTGTACCTGCCATCCGCAGTAATTTGTCCCGTCATATGCCACGGTTAACATAACTCTTTTCATATACAAAGCCTTTTTCTTTAAATTTTTCTTATTCTATAGTTAACGACATTAGAAATTTCGTTTTCGGACTTGCAGTAGCTACCGTATATGGCTTCTGCAAGAGCCGGAAACAGAAATTTGTTATGTCGTTTACTATACTTTACTTACGCTTTCCTTACTTTTTGCGATATTACAGATAAATCCTGATCACGATGCAGACAGCAAAATAAGCCGCCAGCACACCATACGCCATTCTGTCCCTGGCCGCATATTTTAAGGGCTTCATCTTCGTCCTGTGTTCGCCGCCCCGGTAGCATCTGGCTTCCATCGCCATCGCAAGATCATTGGCCCTGCGGAACGCCGATATGAACAGCGGCACAAGAAGCGGCACCATAGCCTTCGCCTTCTTGATCAGATTACCGCTCTCGAAATCCGCACCGCGGGCAATCTGCGCCTTCATGATCTTATCCGTCTCCTCCAGCAGAATCGGGATAAATCGCAGGGCGATGGACATCATCATCGCCACCTCATGTACAGGCACCTTAAAGACCTTAAGCGGTTTCATCAGCTTCTCCATCGCATCTGTAAGGCTGTTGGGCGTGGTCGTCAGCGTCATGACCGAAGAACCCACGATCAGGAAAGATAACCGCACTGCCATCGTCACCGCCTGCTGCAGGCCCTCCCTTGTAATCTTTATCTTCCACACCGTAACAAGCACCTCTCCCGGCGTCAGAAACAGGTTAAATACCACCGTGATCAACATGATGAACACGATCGCTCTCATGCCTTTTACCATGTATTTAAACGGCACATGGGACAGCCTGATCACCACCGCCAGAAAAACGGCTGCCACTGCATAACCGATCCAGCTTTTTACCACAAAAAGAGAGATGATGAAGCATATTGTCGCTATCAGCTTCACACGCGGGTCCAGTTTATGAATGACGGATTCCGTCTGATAATACTGGCCCAATGTAATGTCTCGTAACATATTCGACTCCTTCCTGCTCCCGCTTTTTTATCATTATCATCCCGGCACGTCACATGGCACCCAAATCCTGCATCTGCTCTGTCACACGCATCTGTCCGTCAAGCACACGCAGGATCTCGTCCTTCGCCTCCGCGATCGTCGTGACATCCGTCTGTACGGGCATCCCATTCTTATGAAGCGCCTGCATGATATAAGTTACCTGCGGTGCCGCCAGCCCTACCTCTTCCAGCTCCCGGTAATGCTTGAAGACTTCCCGCGGCACATCGTCATACATGACCGCGCCCTGGTTCATGACAATAATGCGTTCCACATATTTCGCCACATCTTCCATACTGTGGGACACCAGAATAACGGTGATACCCGTTTCTTCTTTCAACTTTGCGATCTGATCCAGGATCTCGTCTCTTCCCTTGGGATCCAGACCCGCCGTTGGCTCATCCAGTACGAGTATATCCGGTTTCATGGCCAGCACCCCGGCAATCGCCACCCGGCGCTTCTGCCCGCCTGAGAGGTCAAAAGGCGACTGATAGAAATATTCATCCTCCAAGCCTACCTGTTTCAGGGCCGCATAGGCCCGCAGCTCCGTCTCCTGTCTGGACAGCCCCAGATTCCTGGGGCCGAAACAGACATCGGAAAACACATCAATTTCAAACAGCTGATGTTCCGGATACTGAAACACCAGTCCTACCTTGCTGCGCAGCTTCTTTTTGTCATAGTCGTCTGCATGGATATCCTCACCGTTAAAATAGATGCTGCCGCCGGTAGGCTTGATCAGCCCGTTCAAATGCTGCACCAGCGTGGACTTTCCTGAACCTGTATGCCCGATCAGCCCGATAAACTGGCCGTCCGGTATCACCAGATTGATATCCTTCAATGCATGTACCGCAAGCGCAGTATCGCCGCCGTACACATAATTAACATGATCTAATATGATCGACATTCCACAACCAAGCCTTTCTCACAGTCTGCACACCGGCAGACCGAAATCGTGCCGATACCGGCACACCGTCTCGCAACCCGGACGCTTCTACACATGATATAAGCGCATCAGTTCCTGTGTCAGTTCCTCCACCGTCAGAATGCCGTCCGGCAGTCCGACACCGCTTTTCTTAAGCTCATGGGCCAGCAGAGTCACCTGCGGCACATCCAGACGCAGATGCTTTAGATGCTCCACTCTGGAAAAGATCTCCCGCGGCGTGCCCTGCATCGCGATCCTGCCCTTATCCATGACGAACACTTTATCGGCATGAATGATCTCCTCCATATAATGGGTGATTAAAAGGACTGTGATCCCTTCTACATCATTGAGCGCACGCACCGCACGCACCACTTCCTTACGCCCGTTGGGATCGAGCATCGCCGTCGGCTCATCCAGTATGATGCATTTGGGATGCATGGCGATCACGCCGGCGATGGAAACTCTCTGCTTCTGTCCCCCGGACAGTTTGTTTGGGGAAAACTTGCGGTACTTATACATACCTACCGCTTTCAGGCTCTCTTCCACCCGCGCCCAGATCTCCTCTGTAGGAATCCCCATATTCTCCGGTCCGAATCCGACATCCTCCTCCACTACCTGACCGATGATCTGATTGTCCGGATTCTGAAAGACCATCCCTGCTTCCTGCCTGATGTTCCACAGATCCTTTTCATCCTTCGTATCCATCCCGTCCACCCACACGGTGCCCTCAGTCGGATACAAAATAGCATTGATATGTTTCGCCAGCGTAGACTTCCCGGAGCCGTTATGCCCCAGAACCGCAATAAAATCACCCTGCTGCACATCCAGATCCACTTCATCCACTGCGCGGGTGATCCCCTCAACATTTCCCTCTTCATCACGTCTGATATACTCAAAAACCAGCTTATCCGCCTTTATAATACCCATCTATACCATCTCTCCTCTTACCGGAAGCGATCATTTTCCCTGTCATGACACAACTTTATGTCCTATTTTACTAGAAAATATTTGAAAGCACAAGAGTTTCATTTGTGGTATACTTTATATGACTGGCCGATAACTTTTCGGTTTCAGACATCCAGATTCTCGCCTGCGGGCGATCAATATACTACACAAGGAGCACAGTATTCATGCAAAAAAGAACAATTTCACATAAAGTCCAAAAAATCTCAGGAACCTTTGTATTCCTCCTGCTCTTCGTTCTGCTGTGCGCTTTTTTCGCACAATATCTGACCGGTGCAGAAACGCTGCAGGATTACGCCGACAACAATCCCGAACTGGCCTACGGCCGCTCAGAAACCGAGGAGCCGCCTGACACCGAACTGACGGGCACTTCTGACGCTCCGCCTGCTTCCGAGTCTTCCACTGCCGCTGACAGTCCGCCGGCAACAGATTCCTCCGCCGGCACAGGCAATCCGCAGACACAGAAACCCGCCGCTGACACAGGCAATCCGCAGATACAGAAATCTGCCGCTGACCCAAACGCTCCCGAAACACCGGACATGCCGTCTGCATACAATACCTCAGAAGAGTCTGCTGCGGGTTCTGGCGTCGGCACGGACCCGCAGACACGGCAATCGGATTGGGAGAAGGAAGAAATGAGCATGAACCCGGAACGCACTACCTATCAGGACGGTTTCTACTACGAACCATTGAGCGATGAAGTCAAGGAACGGATCACCGGCATCTCATATCCTGAGAGCGGATGTACCGTCCCCTATGAGGATCTGCACTATGTGGGACTTCTGTATGTTGATTTTAACGGAGAGACGCAGACCGGAGAGCTGATCTGCAATAAGGCCATCGCTCAGGACATGGTGGAGATCTTCTATGAGCTTTATCTGAATGACTACCGGATCGAACGAATCCGTCTCATCGACGAATACGGCGGGGACGACACCCTGTCCATGGAAGATAACAACACCTCCTGTTTCAACTACAGAGTGGTGGACGGAACCGACAGCCTCTCCAAACATGCGCTTGGCTGTGCCATTGACATCAACCCGTTTTACAACCCTTATGTGGTCTTTAACAGGCCCACACAGGGCGAAACTTATATCTCCCCCAAGGGCAGTGAGATCTATGCCGACCGCTCCCGGAGTTTTCCTTATAAGATTGATGAGAACGACCTTTGCTACAGGCTTTTTACCGCACACGGCTTTACCTGGGGCGGCAACTGGAACTCCTCCAAAGATTATCAGCACTTTCAGATTGTCCTTTGAAGTTTATAGTAAACGAAATTTCTAATGTCGTTAACTATAAGATCAAATTTCCGGATCAGGAAATGGTAATTTAAAAAAGGAGTACGCATCATCTGCGTACTCCTTCGTTATGTTATGCAATTCACAAACTACGATGTAATTATAATACGAACATCGACATCGTCTCATCCATCTGATTAGAGATGGTCTTCAACTCATGAGCCTCATCTGCGATCTCATTGATGATGCCGCTGATTTCTGTTACGGATGCGGATGTCTCCTCTGTACTTGCCGCATTCTCCTCGGCGATCGCCGACAGGTTCTGTACGGTATCAACAACACTGCTTCTCGCTTCATTGATCTTGGCGGTCTTGGCAGATACTTCATCGATCACACCGATAGACTGCTCTACTTCCTCAACCAGCTGTGCAACCTGCTCATTGGTCTTCATTACGTTCTGGCTCTGCTGTTCCATTATCTCTTTCACTTCATTCATCGTGATAACGGACTTGTCAGAATCCTCGATCAGGGAAAGGATGATCCTCTCGATCTGTCTTGCCGATTCGTTAGACTGCTCTGCCAGTTTCTGTATCTGTGCCGCAACAACTGCGAAACCACGACCCTGCTCGCCCGCACGTGCCGCCTCGATGGAAGCATTCAGGGAAAGCAGATTCGTCTCTTCTGCTATATTGGTAATAAGCGCTGTCGCTTCTTTGATCTTCTGTGCAGACTCATTGGTAACATTCGTCTGTTCATAAATGATATCAATAGATTCACCTGTCTTGGCATTGCTCTCCTGAAGTTCACGGATTACATCCATAACAGCCTCACCGCCTGCCTTCAGATTCCGTGCCTTGTGATTCAGGTTATCCAGCTCACCGGCTGCCTCCTCGATCATATTACCCATCAGGATGATATTCTCTGTCGCGCTCTGTGTCTCCTCAGCCTGGGAACCGGCGCCGATCGCGATCTCATTGACCGCCTTCTCCATCTGCTCAACATGCTCGCTTGTTATGCTCGTTCTGTTGCGCAGATTATCGGATGCTTCCAGAAGCTCCTTGCTTCCTGAAATCACGTTCTTAATGATATCCGACAGGTTCTCTTCCAGCTTCTTGATCGCCCTGCAGATCTCGCCGACTTCGTCTGTCTGCCGCAGGGAATCATCATCAAACTTGAAGTTGAGTTTGCCCTGTGCCACCTCTTCCAGAGCGTTCACGCCTATACTCAGTCTCTTCGACATCTTGCCGACGATCATAAAAATGAGCACTGCACAGAAGATCATAAGTACAACAGCCAGAGCAACGATGATCATGGTAATCTGTCTGATCTGCGAATCAACGATCTCCTTCTGCATACCGGCAAAGACCATACCGACTGTCTCACCCGTCTCAAAGTCAAACAAAGGAATATAATAACCGAAATACTGCTGGCCGGATACTTGTACGTTGTCAGTAAAATACTCTTTGCCCTGTCCCAGTACATTATCCTTTACCGTAGTATCCGACAATGTACCCAGAACTCTCTGGCCGCTCGCATCCTTGGCCGAAGTCATATATCTGGTATCGCCGAAATAAATTGAAACGTCAATATCCGATACTTCCTTGATATCGTCCGCCAGATCTACCTGTTGGGAAATATTAAAATCTCCCTTGACCAGTTCGTTGTTCTCGTTCAGAGTGTATGGCTCACTGTTCATCTTTCTGAAGGTAGATCGTACAGCCGTCGCTGTTCCGCGCAGACCGTCCGAAATGGTCACTTTCATTGCATCGTTGATCTTCTTATTGCTGACCACTGTAATCGCCACGCCGAGTATCAGCAGCGGAATCAGTGCGATCAATAAGATTTTCTGTTTTAGTTTCATCTTCTTGTTCCTCCAATGCCCCTTATTAGTCAAAAAGCTATATCTATTGTAGCATATTTACAGATAAAATCCATCCCTAAATTTGAAAAATTTACTTCCATTTCGTAACAGTTGGTTTCCCTTCGCCGAAAGCGATTTGGAACAGGCCGAATGCATGATACAAAGAAGCCCCGCAAAACTGCGGGGCCTGCCTGTGTTTTCATCTCGTCTTTATACCAGCTCAAGAACAACTTCCATTGCTGCGTCTCCCTTACGGGGTCCGATCTTGATGATCCTTGTATAACCGCCGTTGCGGCTTGCATATTTAGCTCCATACTCGTCGAAGAGTTTTGCGACCAGATCTACTTCCCTGGTGCCTCTCTTCCTGCCTGCCGGTGTGGAAGGCACTTCCGTAACAGGATATAAAACCTTAAGCATCTGTCTTCTGGCATGCAGTCTGGAAGGCATATCCTTCTTGATCTCTTTCTCCACGCTGTCGTACACGGTAACCTTCCTGCCGTCTACCACTTCCTTGACTCTCTTGCCGTCCTTATCCTTGCGGGGTACCTTGGCGGTAACCTTGACGTTCTCAAAATTGTCCTTCTCTTTGACAGCCATCGCGATCAGTCCCTCTGCAATCTTGCGGACTTCCTTCGCTCTCGCTTCCGTGGTAACGATCTTTCCGTTGTATAAAAGTGCCGTTACCTGACTTCTGAGTAATGCTTTTCTCTGGTCAGATGTTCTGCCGAGTTTTCTGTATTTTGCCATAACAGGCTCCTTTCTCACTGGGGAGTTCTCTTCAGGGAATCTACTCCCGCGTCATGGTGTACATCCGGCCACGCGCTTTGGACTTACTTACCGAATGCATTGATGGTTTCCATTCATGAGCAGACGCAGAGGCGCTCTTTGGACTTACCCTCTGTGCCTTCTATGTTGGATCGGGCTTCTCTTTAAACCTCATCGCTGGGGTTTAACTGCAGGCCCAATTCTTTTAACTTCGCCAACACTTCCTCCAGCGACTTGCGGCCCAGATTACGGACCTTCATCATATCTTCGGAAGTCTTGTTTGTCAGCTCTTCCACCGTATTGATACCGGCTCTCTTCAAACAGTTATAAGAACGCACTGAAAGCTCCAGCTCGTCGATGCTCATCTCCAGCACTTTCTCTTTCTCATCGTCCTCTTTCTCTACCATAACCTCTGCGGTCTTGGCATTCTCAGACAGATCGATGAAAAGATTCAGATGTTCGCTCAGTACCTTGGCCGCAAGACTGACTGCCTCATCGGGTTCCAGTGTGCCGTTGGTGTAGACATCCAGTGTCAGCTTATCAAAGTCCGTGATCTGGCCGACACGTGTATTCTCTACCGTCACATTCACTCTCTCAACAGGCGTGTAGATGGAATCCACCGCGATCACACCGATCGGCAGGTCTTCTGTCTTGTTGCGCTCAGAACTCACATAGCCTCTACCTCTGGTAATCGTCAATTCCATATACAGTTTCGTATCTTTACCGCTTAACGTTGCAATCACTAAATCCGGATTCAGTATCTCGACATCCTGATCAACCTGAATATCTGACGCTCTGACAACGCCCTCTCCTTCATACTCGATGTACGCGGTCTTAGGCTCATTGGTATCGCTGCTATTCTTTATTGCAAGGCTCTTGATGTTCATGATAATCTCAGTAACATCTTCCTTCACGCCGGGAATGGAGCTGAATTCATGTAATACACCTTCGATTTTAACCTGGCTGACTGCCGCACCCGGCAAAGAAGAAAGCATAATTCTTCTAAGAGAATTACCCAGCGTAATTCCGTAACCTCTTTCTAAGGGCTCAACTACGAATTTACCGTACTTCTTATCTTCTGAGATTTCTGCAACCTCAATATTCGGTCTCTCAAAATCAAACACGCAAATACCCTCCTTTGCGAACAACGCTATTATTTGGAGTACAACTCGACGATAAGCATCTCGTTAACCGGAACATCAATCATTTCTCTTGTCGGAAGATATTTGACTGTTCCTTTCATTGCCTCCTGATCTACTTCGATCCACTCCGGAACAAGTCTGCCGCCTGTCACCTCGAAGATATCCTTATATCTCTGCAGGGATCTTGCTTTCTCTCTTACTTCGATCACATCGCCCGCCTTGATCAGATAGGAAGGAATCTGAACCGGCTTTCCGTTTACCAGGAAATGCTTGTGGCCGACGATCTGTCTTGCCTCTCTTCTTGTTCTTGCGAAGCCCATTCTGAACACTACGCTGTCCAGTCTGCTCTCCAGCATGACCATAAGGTTTTCACCGGTCATACCCTTCATTCTCTCAGCCTTCTTGTAATAATTTCTGAAAGGCTTCTCCAGTACGCCATAGATAAATTTAGCTTTCTGCTTCTCTCTCAGCTGCAGGCCGTACTCACTGATCTTCCTGCCTGCTCTTGCCGAGGTTCTGTTGGACTTCTTGTCATATCCTAAAAATATGGGATCCAGATCAAGGGATCTGCATCTTTTTAACACCGGTACTCTGTTTACTGCCATTTTATTCGGCTCCTCTCGCTATAATTTTGTTTACAGTGCCTCTGTTCCGCTGCCCGGGACGGCACCTTCTTCCAAACCCGGAAATTCTCTTATAGTAAACTTACATCATGCTCAACCTGTCGTTTACTATAGTTCGTTATACGCGGCGGCGCTTCGGCGGCCGGCATCCATTGTGCGGTACGGGAGTCACGTCGCGGATACTTGTTACCTCCAGACCACATGCCTGCAGTGCGCGGATCGCTGCCTCACGGCCCGAACCGGGACCTTTGACCATAACGTCCACCGTCTTCAATCCATGGATCAGAGCAGCCTTGGCAGCCGTCTCTGCCGCCATCTGTGCTGCATAGGGAGTAGATTTCCTTGAACCTCTAAAACCAAGACCACCAGCACTCGCCCAGCTCAACGCATTACCCTCTGTATCTGTCAGGGTAACGATCGTATTGTTAAAGGAAGACTGGATATGTGCCTGTCCACGTTCAACGTTTTTCTTTACACGCTTTTTTGTCACTTTTTTGGTAACTTTTTTAGCCATAATAAACTAACCTACTTTCTCTCTTTCTACGATAAGTTACTACACGACTTCATAAGCTCTGATCAACTGTGATCCTGAAGCCTTATTATTTCTTCTTGTTTGCTACTGTTCTCTTAGGACCTTTTCTCGTTCTCGCATTCGTCTTGGTCTTCTGTCCGCGAACCGGAAGTCCCTTCCTGTGACGGATACCTCTGTAGCAGCCGATCTCCTGAAGACGCTTGATGTTCAGAGCGATCTCTCTTCTCAAGTCACCTTCCACCATGTAATCTTTGTCGATCACCTCGGCAAGTCTCTTTACCTCATCGTCAGTCAGTTCTCTGACGCGGGTGTCCGGATTCACATTCGCTGCCTCCAGAATCTTATTGGCGCTTACTCTACCGATACCGTAGATATAAGTCAGGCCAATTTCCACACGTTTCTCTCTAGGTAAGTCAACACCTGCAATACGAGCCATTTACGTTTCCTCCATTTTCTTTTCATACATGATACTAATTGACTGGGGTAGGTTCTACCCAATCGGATCAGGCGCTCCGATCTATCCAAACACATTCGCTGGTATCAAAAAGTAATCTCCGAAAGGCTCTTCCATCTAATCTATATAATGATCATTCTATCCGCACACGCGAAAAAAAACGGTGCTGCAGCCGCTCATGCAAGAACCCCGTATTAAACGTTCAATATTCGGGATTAACCTTGTACCTGTTTGTGTTTCGGATTTTCACAGATCACTCTGATCTTTCCTTTTCTTTTAATGATCTTGCATTTTTCGCAAATCGGTTTTACTGATGATCTGACTTTCATCTCAAACCCTCCTTTCAAAAAAGACCGTTTTACATTATAGCATCAAACCCTTTATTTGGCAAGGCTATTTTCAAATAAACTTACTTATCACGCCAGATGATCCTGCCCTTGGAAAGATCGTAGGGTGACAGTTCCAGCGTCACACGATCGCCCGGCAATATGCGAATAAAATTCTGCCGGAGCTTGCCGCTTATATGCGCCAGCACGACATGACCGTTTTCCAGTTCCACCTGAAACATGGTATTGGGTAATTTCTCGATCACTTTTCCTTCAATTTCGATTACATCAGCTTTAGACATTTGCTTCCTCCTGATATTTTTTGATTGTCCTCTTGATTTCCAGATCCCTGTAACCGCCCTGCGGTTTTTCCATCCGTATCTTCTTTATGATCTGAATATGCTTCCTGTTCTTGCGCTTCGGCCTGCTTATGGTTCTGTTTCGGCCGTCGGCTAAATATACATATTCCCCTGCTTCCTCAATTATGACATACAGACTGCCTCTGTCCCGTCCTGCCTTTGACACCGCCAGCATTCCCGGCATTCCAAACTCCATATCCATCCGCTTCCTCCCACGGTCATGCTCATCTCTTTTCAGACAAGCGTCAGGATCTCCGGCTCTCCGTCGGTGATCAGCACCGTATTCTCGTAATGCGCCGACAGGGAATGGTCTCTGGAGATCACCGTCCATTCGTCGTCCAGCCAGTCCACTTCGGCCGTTCCCATGTTGATCATCGGTTCGATCGCCAGCGTCATACCCGGCCGCAGCTTCATGCCTCTGCGCCGCTGTGCGTAATTCGGTATCGGCGGATCCTCATGCAGCCTGGTGCCGATCCCGTGTCCCACAAGAGCCCTTACAATACCGTATCCGAAGGGCGTCACATAGGCGTCGATCGCATTGGATATATCGAACAGCCTGTTTCCGGCCCGCGCCATCCTGATTCCTTCGAAAAAACTCTGTTTCGTCACATCCAAAAGCCTCTGTGCCGCCGGGCTGATCCTGCCCACCGCATGGGTCCTGGCCGCATCCGAATGATATCCTTTGTAGATCAGACCGGTGTCTAGACTGACGATATCGCCTTCCTGTATGATATGCGTCGTCCGCGGGATGCCGTGCACCACTTCCTCATTGACCGACACACAGACAGAAGCGGGATATCCCTGATAATGCAGGAAGTTAGGTATACAGCCTCTTTCTCTGATCAGCTTCTCACACATCCTGTCGATCTCTTTCGTAGAAATCCCCGGCCTGATGATCCTGCCAAGCTCCTCATGCACCTCTGCCAGCAGCCGGCCCGCCTCCCGCATACAGGCAATTTCACGCGGAGATTTAATTGTTACAGCCATCTTGCTACCAATGCCTTTCTCCTGTCTCTCCTCAGTCGAGTATTGCCCTGATCTCGGCGAACACTTCTTCCATCTCCCTGGTGCCGTCCACAGTCCGCAGGATTCCCTTCTGCTGATAGAAATCGATCAGCGGCTGTGTCTGTTCGTGGTAGACGCTCAGACGCTTTCCTACCGTCTCCGGTCTGTCATCATCCCGGAGCACCAGTTCCTGTCCGCAGTCGTCACAGATGCCTTCCTGCTTCGGCCTGATATATTCGATATGATAGGTGGCGCCGCAGGAAACACATGCGCGTCTGCCGCTCATTCTCCTGATGATATTCTCGTCCGGCACATCCACGTCGATCGCGAAATCGATCCTGTCGTTTAATCCGTCCAGCTCCCTGTCCAGCACTTCCGCCTGGGGAATCGTCCTCGGAAAGCCGTCCAGGACATACCCGTCTTTACAATCTTCCTGTGCCACTCTGTCGAGAAGGATCTTCACCGTCAGTTCATCGGGCACCAGCAGTCCCTGATCCATATATCCCTTCGCTTCCATGCCAAGCGCAGTGCCGTTCTTGATATTCATCCTGAAAATATCGCCGGTAGAGATATGCGGGATCCCGTACTCCTCACCGATCAGTTTGGCCTGCGTACCTTTGCCGGCGCCGGGAGCCCCTAACATTATGATCTTCATATTAATATCCTTTCTTTTCCATAAAAAGACAGGAAAGGGACGTCTCAGTATCCCTGCCCGTCCCTTCCGTTTCTATTCATTAGTCGTTTAAGAATCCTTTATAATTACGAACCATCATCTGAGACTCGATCTGTTTGATCGTCTCCAGAACAACGCTGACGATAATGATCAGGCTTGTTCCGCCAAATGACACGCTTGCGCCGAAAATACCATTGAAGAAATACGGCACAACGCATACGATCGTAAGTCCGACTGCGCCAATGAAGACAATGCGGTTGAGCACCTTCGTGAGATATTCACTGGTCGGCTTACCTGGTCTGATCCCCGGAATGAAGCCGCCCTGCTTCTTCATATTCTCTGCAATCTCTATCGGATTGAAGGTAATGGATGTATAGAAATATGCAAAAACAATGACCAGTGCAATATATACAACCATACCGATGGAATATACCGGACGCTGCGGGTCACACCAGTAATTGGAGTTCACTCCCATCAGAAAATGAGACCAGAATCCCGAACTGTTGATGTTAAACAGAGAAACCGCGATACTCGGGATCTGCATCAGAGATGATGCAAAAATGACCGGGATAACGCCTGCTGTATTCACCTTCAACGGAAGATTGGTGGTCTGGCCGCCAACCATTTTCCTGCCCTGTACCTTCTTGGCATACTGCACAGGAATCCTGCGCACACCGTCATTCAGAATGATGACAAGTACCACCATCAGCAGAATGACCGCGATGATGATGATTGCTGCCACAACGCCCTTGGCGATCGACCTGCCGATTACAAATTTCTGGAAGAGCAGCGCGATATCCTGCGGGACACGTGACAGAATATTGATCGTCAGTACGATAGAGATACCGTTGCCGACCCCGTTTTCCGTAATACGCTCACCGATCCACATCAGGAAAGCACTTCCCGCCGTCAGCGCCGCGATCACCGTGATCACGCTGAACACATTGTAAGTCTGGAGAAGTCCCTGCCGTCCGAAACCGATCGCCATGGCGCTTGATTCGATCAGCGCCAGCGCTACCGTGACATATCTGGTGATAGATGCGATCTTCTTCCTGCCGTCAGCACCCTCACGCTGCATCTCTTCCAGTTTCGGAATCGCGATCGTCATAAGCTGCATGATGATCGATGACGTGATATAGGGTGTGATATTCAATGCCAGGATGGACATACGCATGAACGATCCGCCCGTAAAAGCATCAAAGAAATTGAAAGCATCCCCTGACTGCATCTGCTGCTCAAACCAGTTCGCAAAGAAACCGGTGTTAATGCCCGGAGCCGGGAGCTGTGATCCGAAACGGATCACAACCAGCATCAGGAACGTGAACAGGAGCTTTTTTCTGATCTCCTTGATTTTTAACGCATTCTTTAGGGTTTTAAACATTAAATCACCTCTGCTGTTCCACCAAGTGCCTCGATCTTCTCTTTGGCCGATGCACTGAAGGCACCTACCTTCACGTCGAGCTTCTTAGTAAGTTCTCCGTTTCCAAGAATCTTAACACCATCACGAGGATGCTTAACGATCCCCTTCTCGATCAATGCATCGACATCGACGGTTGCGCCGTTGTCAAATACTTCCAATGCGCCTAAATTAATTGCAACGATCTCCTTGGAGTTTCTGCACTTGAAACCTCTCTTGGGGATACGTCTGTATAATGGCATCTGTCCGCCTTCGAAGCCCGGTCTCGGTGCTCCGGAACGTGCCTTCTGGCCTTTGTGTCCCTTGCCGGCCGTCTTGCCGTTGCCTGAACCATGTCCACGGCCTCTTCTAAAATTATCACTATGCACTGACCCGGCTGCGGGTCTTAAATTTGATAATTCCATTGTGACACCTCCTTTATCTATACTTCTTCAACTTTTACCATATGTCTTACTCTCTGGATCTGGCCTCTGGTCGCCGCATTATCAGGCAGTACCACCGACTGATTGATCTTCCTGAGTCCCATAGCCGTTGCCGTTGCCCTGTTCTTGGGCACCTGACCAATGGTGGATCTGATCAGAGTAATTTTTAACTTCTTATCTGTTTCCTTATTTGCTGCCATCTTTTCTTCCTCCTAAATCTTCTGACCGCCCGTGTGACTTATGCGCGTACTTCTTCCACAGCCTTGCCGCGGTTCTTAGCCACTTCTTCAGGAGTCTTCAACTGGCTTAAGCCTGCAATTGTAGCAAGTACAACGTTCTGTTTGTTATTGGAACCCAAAGATTTTGTACGGATATTCTTGATACCTGCAAGCTCACAAACGACACGTGCAGGACCGCCTGCGATGATACCGGTACCTTCCGGAGCTCTCTTCAAAAGAACAGAAGCGGAACCGAATTTTCCGATGAAATCATGTGTGATACTGTTCTTCTCATCCAGTGCGACCGGAACCAGATTCTTGATCGCATCTTCCTTGCCTTTGCGAATTGCCTCAGGGATTTCAGTTGCCTTGCCCAGGCCCGCGCCGACATGGCCGTTGCCGTCACCGACTACCACCAGTGCCGTGAAACGCATGTTACGACCGCCTTTAACAACTTTTGTAACACGTTTGATCGTTACTACTTTTTCAGTCAATTCTAACTGACTTATATCTATGATTGTACGTCTCATGTGATCGTCTTCCCCCTTCCTAGAATTCTAAGCCAGCTTCTCTGGCCGCATCAGCTAATGCTGCAATCTTACCCTGGTATATAAAGCCGCCTCTGTCAAAGACAACCGTCTTAATGCCTTTCTCAATTGCTCTCTTAGCGATTACTGTTCCCAAATATGCCGCTGCATCAACGTTATTGGTCTTTTCCAGTTCAGCCTTGACGTCCTTCTCAAGAGTACATGCTGAAACCAAAGTATTTCCAACTGTATCGTCAATAATCTGAGCATACATATGATTATTGCTTCTGAACACAGACAGACGAGGTCTCTCGGCCGTGCCGCTGAAACGGTTACGGATTCTGTTGTGTTTTTTTACACGAACTTCTTGTCTTGATTCTTTCTTAACCATTTTTACCCATGCTCCTTTCGATTATTTCTTACCAGTCTTACCAACTTTACGTCTGATCGTCTCATCCGCATATTTGATACCTTTACCCTTGTAAGGCTCCGGTCTTCTCTTGTCTCTGATCTCAGCCGCAAACTGACCGACTTTCTCTTTATCAATACCTTTGACGATGATCACATTCTGTCCTTCCATGACAGTCTCTATCCCGTCGGGATCCGTCATCTCTACCGGATGAGAATATCCCAGGTTCAGTGTCAGTGTCTTGCCGGACTTCGAAGCCCTGTAGCCGACACCGTTTACTTCCAGCTTCTTCTCATAGCCTGCCGTAACGCCCACCACCATGTTATTGATCAGTGTTCTTGTCAGACCATGGAAAGATCTCATCTTCTTCAGATCGTTAGGTCTGGAAACTACGATCTGATCGCCTTCCACCTTGATCTCCATCTCTGAAGGAAGCACTCTCTCAAGTGTTCCCTTGGGACCTTTTACAGTCACTTTATTATTTTCTGCAACTTCCACAGTCACACCTGCGGGAATCGCGATTGGCATTCTTCCTATACGTGACATGCCCGTACCTCCTGTTTTGTTATATGAAAAACCGTTTCTATTTACAATTCTGTTTGTTCTCTTACCAGACAAACGCCAATACTTCGCCGCCTACCTGCAGCTCTCTTGCCTTCTTATCGGTTACGACACCCTGATTCGTGGAGATGATCGCAATGCCGAGTCCGCCGAGTACTCTGGGCAGTTCTTCCTTGCCGGCATACACACGAAGACCGGGCTTGGAGATTCTCTTGATACCGGAAATGATCTTATCGTTCTTGTCCTCGCCGTATTTAAGAGTGATATGGATTGTCTTGAAGCTTCCGTTGTCGATCAAATCGAACTTCCTTATATATCCTTCGTCCAGAAGAATCTGCGCAATCGCCAGCTTCATCCTGGATGAGGGTACATCTACTGTATCATGTTTTGCAGTATTTGCGTTACGGATTCTTGTAAGCATATCTGCAATAGGATCGCTCATTGTCATGATTTTTCCTCCTTATATCAATGATCCGCGTTGTCTACCAGCTTGCTTTTTTCACGCCGGGAATCTGTCCCTTGTATGCTAACTCACGGAAGCAAATTCTGCAAATTCCGTATTTTCTTAAATAAGCATGTGGACGACCACAAATTTTGCAACGGTTATATTCTCTGGTAGAGAATTTCGGTTTGCGCTGCTGTTTGATCTTCATTGCTGTCTTAGCCATGAATTTACCTCCTTCTATTTAGCAAATGGCATATTAAACAATCTCAACAACTCACGGGCTTCCTCGTCTGTCTTAGCGGTGGTAACAAAGATAACGTCCATACCTCTTACCTTATCGATCTTATCGTACTCGATCTCCGGGAAGATGATCTGCTCTTTGATACCAAGCGCATAATTGCCTCTTCCGTCAAAGGAATTCGGGTTAACACCTCTGAAGTCACGCACACGGGGAAGTGCAAGGTTCACAAGACGATCCAGGAATTCGTACATCTTGTCGCCGCGCAGTGTGGTCTTGCAGCCGATGGACTGTCCTTCTCTGATCTTGAAGTTGGCAACGGACTTCTTCGCCTTGGTAACGACAGCTTTCTGTCCGGTGATCGTCTCCATATCACCGACAGCCATCTCCAGGACTTTGGCATTCTCTTTCGCTTCGCCAACGCCCATGTTGACCACGATCTTGTCAAGCTTCGGAACTTCCATAACATTTTTATATCCAAACTTTTTGACCATAGCATCTACGATCTCGTTTTTATAAATTTCTTTCAGTCTACTACTCAACGTTTTAGACCTCCTTTCTTAGAATCAGTCAATGATGTCGCCTGTGGACTTGGCGAAACGTACCTTCTTGTCGTTCTCGTACTTAAAGCCGATCCTTGTCGCCTTACCCTTGTGAACATACATTACGTTGGAAGCGTCAATAGGTGCTTCCTTCTGAACGATACCGCCGTTCTGATTTGCAGCAGAGGGCTTCTCATGCTTTGTGATCATGTTAACGCCTTCTACCAGAACCTTTCCGTTCTTTCTGTCAACGGAAATTACCTTGCCTTCTTTGTCCTTATCTTTACCGGCGATCACCTTCACGGTATCACCCTTCTTAATCTTAAATGTTGACATACCGGCACCTCCTATAATACTTCCGGAGCCAGTGAAACAATTTTCATAAACTGTTTATCACGAAGCTCTCTGGCTACTGGCCCGAAAATACGGGTTCCTCTCGGAGTCTTATCCTCCTTGATGATAACAGCAGCATTTTCGTCAAATCTGATATAAGAACCGTCCTTGCGGCGAGCGCCCTTGACACTGCGGACAACTACGGCTTTCACAACATCGCCTTTTTTTACAACGCCGCCTGGTGTTGCATCTTTGACCGTAGCAACGATCACATCACCAATACGCGCATATCTTCTTGTAGAACCGCCCACAACTCTGATGCACAGGATTTCTTTCGCACCGGTGTTGTCAGCGACCTTAAGTCTGCTTTCCTGTTGAATCATGCTAATTTCTCCTTCTTTCCATATTTGTCACAAGATCATTGATCTGCCGGATCTTTTCGTTCCTTACTTCGCTCTCTCAACGATCTCCACAAGTCTCCATCTCTTATCCTTGGATAAAGGTCTGGTCTCCATTACTTTAACTGTATCGCCGATGTTGCACTCATTGTTCTCGTCATGCGCTTTCAGCTTATATGTCTTCTTTACAATCTTATTGTAGAGCGGATGTTTAACATGGTTTTCGATTGCCACAACAACTGTCTTGTCCATCTTATTGCTGGTTACTTTACCGGTACGGGTTTTCCGTAAATTTCTCTCCACGATCGAATCTCCTTTCCTATGATTTCAGCAAGCTGAAATCAATTGCTTCTTAGTTTACTTTTGCCTTCTGCGTGATCACTGTCTGAATTCTGGCAATATTCCTTCTGACATCCTTGATCCTTGCCGTGTTGTCCAGCTGATTCGTCGCGTTCTGGAATCTCAGATTGAAAAGTTCTTTCTTAGCATCAACCAGCGCCTGCGCTAATTCTGCATCTGACTTCTTATTTAAATCTTCTACAAACTTATTAGTTTTCATTAGATACACCGCCTTCCAAGTCTGCTTTAGAAACAATTTTACATTTGCATGGAAGCTTATGTGTTGCCAGACGTAACGCTTCTTTCGCCACCTCTTCAGATACTCCTGCGATTTCGAACATTACGCGCCCGGGCTTAACAACCGCTACCCAGTATTCCAGGGTACCCTTACCGGAACCCATACGTGTTTCTGCCGGTTTTGCTGTTACAGGTTTGTCAGGGAAAATCTTGATCCAAACTTTACCGCCACGCTTGATATAACGTGTCATGGCGATACGGGCTGCCTCGATCTGGTTCGATTTGATCCAGCACGGCTCCATTGCCACAATACCGTATTCACCATATGTGATCGTATTACCGCGGGAAGCTTTACCGCTCATAGATCCACGGAACTGTTTACGACGTTTCACTCTTTTAGGCATTAACATTATTTATCGCTCCCTTCCGCGTTAGATTTTGTAGGAAGTACCTCGCCTTTGTAAATCCATACTTTGACACCGAGCTTACCGTAAGTGGTGTCTGCCTCTGCAAATCCATAGTCAATATCTGCTCTCAGCGTCTGCAGCGGGATGGTTCCCTCGCTGTAGAACTCTGTACGTGCGATATCCGCGCCGCCCAGACGTCCGGCTACGGCTGCCTTGATACCCATTGCGCCCGCCTTCATGGTTCTGCCCATGCAGGACTTCATGGCACGTCTGAAAGATATACGGTTCTCCAGCTGCTGTGCGATATTCTCTGCAACAAGCTGTGCATCTCTGTCAGGTCTCTTGATCTCTTTGATATCTACAAGAACTTTCTTATCCGTCAGCTTGGAAAGTTCCTTCTTGGTCACTTCGATCTCTGCTCCGCCCTTACCGATCACAACGCCCGGCTTTGCGGTGTAGATGATAACCTTCACTCTGTCAGACGCTCTCTCGATCTCGATCTTGGAAATACCGGCGTTGTATAATTTTTTCTTTAAAAAGGTTCTGATGTTGTAGTCTTCTACAAGAAAATCGGAAAACTCTGCATCAGCATACCATTTGGAATCCCAATCTTTAATAACACCGACTCTTAAGCCGTGTGGATTAACTTTCTGTCCCATGTTGTTCTCCTTCCTATATGATCCTATCTTTCATCAAGCACGATCGTGATGTGGCTCATTCTCTTCTCGATCCTGTAAGCCCTGCCCTGTGCTCTCGGTTGTATTCTCTTCATGGTCGGTCCCTTATTCGCATAACACTCTGCGATGTAAAGATTCTCCACATTCATGCCGTTGTTGTTCTCCGCATTCGCGATCGCGGACTCAAGCAGCTTCTTAATGATACTCGATGCATATCTTGGATTGTACTCCAGAACCGCAAGGGCTGTTGTCACATCCTTGCCTCTGATGGCATCCAATACGAAACACGCCTTCTGTACAGACACTCTTGCATAAGACAGCTTAGCTGAAGGTCTTGTATCTTTGTTCGCATTTCTTTCTCTTTTTATCTGGGATCTATGTCCTTTAGCCATAGATGAAAACCTCCTTTCAAATTAGCGAACTTTGGACTTTCTCTCGTCCTTATCATGTCCTCTATAAGTTCTGGTCGCCACGAACTCACCGAGCTTGTGTCCAACCATATCCTCTGTAACATATACCGGTACGTGCTTTCTTCCGTCATGAACTGCGAATGTATGTCCTACGAAGGAAGGAAAAATAGTAGAACGGCGGGACCAGGTCTTAATAACCTGCTTCTGTCCCGACGCATTAAGTGCGTCTACTTTCTTCAGTAAGCTCGCATCTGCAAATGGTCCTTTTTTCAGTGATCTAGCCATGATCTTTCCTCCTGTTTATTATTTGATTGATCTACCGTCTCTTCTTCTCACGATCAGCTTGTTGGACGCTTTCTTCTTCTTACGTGTCTTCAAGCCGAGTGCAGGTTTGCCCCAGGGTGTGCTCGGGCCGGGACGGCCGATCGGCGCACGTCCTTCACCACCGCCGTGCGGATGGTCGTTCGGGTTCATAACGGAACCGCGGACTGTCGGACGGATACCCATATGGCGCTTACGTCCTGCCTTACCAATCTTGATCAGGTTGTGATCTACATTGCCGACTGTACCTACAGTAGCGCGGCATACGATCGGAACCATTCTCATCTCGCCGGAAGGTAATCTCAGTGTCGCATACTTGCCTTCCTTCGCCATGAGCTGTGCGCTGTTACCAGCGGAACGAACCATCTGTCCGCCCTTGCCGGGATATAACTCGATATTGTGAACCAGTGTACCTACCGGAATCTCGGATAACGGCAGGCAGTTACCTACCCTGATCTCCGCCTCGGGACCGTTCATAACCTTCATGCCGTCTGTCAGGCCTTCCGGTGCAAGGATATATGCCTTCTCACCGTCCTCATAGCAGATGAGTGCGATGTTGGCCGTTCTGTTGGGATCGTACTCGATACCGATCACTTTAGCCGGGATGCCGTCCTTCGTCCTCTTGAAGTCGATGTTTCTGTATAATCTTCTGCTTCCGCCGCCATGATGTCTGACTGTGATCTTACCCTGGTTGTTACGTCCCGCATTCTTCTTTAAGGAAGTGCAGAGCGCTTTCTCAGGTGTGCTCTTCGTAATCTCGGAAAAGTCAGAGCCAGTCATGTTACGTCTGGAAGGTGTATATGGGTTGTATGTCTTGATTCCCATGATCTTATCTCCTTTTCTTATCAGATTTTTGCGCGAGGCCGTGTATCCCCGGCCCGCATACATTATCTTCTGCTTCACAGCCCCGGAAGAACCACCTGTGATTCTCCCAGATATTATGTCCTCTTACAGACCTGTGAAGATCTCGATCTCTTTGCTGTCCTGTGTCAGCTGCACGATAGCCTTCTTGGTCTTGGCCGTCTTACCGTAGACCATACCGCGTCTCTTCGTCTTGCCGTCCATATTCATGGTGTTGACTTTCGCAACTTTTGTTCCCTCGAACATCTTCTCAACGGCTTCCTTGATCTGTGTCTTGTTTGCTTCCGGGTGAACCAGGAAAGTATATTTCTTGTCGCCCATGCCAGCCATACTCTTCTCTGTGATAACCGGTTTGAGGATTACATCATAATACTGAATCGCTGCCATTATGCATACACCTCCTCGATCTTGGCTACGGCATCCTTCGTGATCACCAGAGTGTCACCTTTCAGGATATCGTATACGTTGATATTCTCTGCAACTGCAGTGGAAATAGTGGGCAGATTTTTTGCGGAGCGGATCACGTTTGCATCCTGTTCGCCGATCACTACCATTGCCTTCTCCACTTTCAGGTTATCCATAACCTGCTTAAATTTCTTTGTCTTGATCTCGTCTAATTTCAACTCATCCAGGACGATCAGCTTGTTGTCCTGCACTCTGCTCGTAAGAACAGACTTGAGAGCCGCCTGCTTCTCTTTCTTGTTCATCTTGAAAGAGTAGTCTCTCGGAACGGGAGCGAATACAACACCGCCGCCTTTCCACTGGGGAGCTCTTGTAGAACCCTGTCTTGCATGACCTGTTCCCTTCTGTCTCCACGGTTTTCTGCCGCCGCCGGATACTTCGGAACGAGTCTTCGCTTTCTGTGTTCCCTGACGTTTGTTAGCAAGCGTCTGAACGACTGCCAGGTGTACCAGATGTTCATTGATCTCAACACCGAACACCGCATCATTCAAATCCATCTTACCGACTTCTTTGCCTTCCATATTATAAACAGATACGTTTGCCATCTGAATGGTCCTCCTTTCATCTGTGACTCAGGTCACTATTTCGCATTCACCTTAGTTGTCTCTTTAACAGTTACTAAGGCTTTTCTCGGGCCCGGTACAGCGCCTTTGACAAGGATAAGGTTCTTATCCGCATCAACTCTTACCACTGTAAGGTTCTGAACCGTCACTCTCACGCAGCCCATATGTCCCGGCATTCCCTTGCCCTTGAACACTTTACTCGGGGAGGAACATGCACCGTTGGAACCCTGATGGCGATGGAATTTGGAACCGTGAGTCATGGGACCTCTGTGCTGGCCGTGTCTCTTGATCGCGCCCTGGAATCCCTTACCTTTGGAGATCGCGGTCACATCAACTCTGTCACCGTTCGCAAAGATATCCGCCTTGATCTCACTTCCAAGTGTATATTCTTCTGCGTTCTCCAGCTTCAGTTCTCTTACATATCTCCTGCTGGATACGCCCGCCTTCTCAAAGTGGCCTTTCAGCGCCTTGTTAACGCCGTGTCTGTGGACAACTTCCTTCCTGCCGCTCTTGTCTTTGTTAACAATCCTGTCTTTCTTCTCTACAAAACCAACCTGCACAGCGCTGTAACCATCGTTCTCTACAGTCTTAACCTGCGTCACTGCACAAGGGCCTGCCTGAAGCACGGTAACGGGTGTCAATGTTCCGTCTTCGCTGAAGATTTGAGTCATTCCGACTTTTGTTGCCAAAATAGCTTTTTTCATTCTTTCCTTTACCTCCTGTTATTCTACAGCGGACCAGTCATACTTCCGGTCGTTCTAGTAGGGGCCTTATTTGTTCTTCATCTTGATGTCGATATAAACACCTGCGGGCATCTCCAGTCTCTGCAGCGCATCCACCGTCTTGGGTGTAGGTGTGATGATGTCGATGAGTCTCTTATGAGTCCTCTGCTCGAACTGCTCTCTGGAATCCTTGTACTTGTGGACCGCCCTTAAGATGGTCACAACTTCCTTCTTGGTCGGAAGCGGTACAGGGCCGCTCACCTGAGATCCGTTCTTCTTTACTGTCTCGATGATTTTCTTTGCAGATGCATCAACCAACTGATGATCATAGGCTTTAAGTGTAATTCTCATTACTTGACTTGCCATAAAAAAAGTCGCCTCCTTTTCGCACTTTTTGTTCTAAGTACGACAAGCGGTGACTGTACACTCTCCCGTGTGTGTCCTGTTTCGTAAAACATGCAAGAACACTAATCACGTTGTTTCCGGCATGAGCCGGACATCTGTTGTCTGTACAGTGACTTGTCGTCAGTTTCCTAACTTGACATTCGCTCCACGGAAAACCTGCCACGCGGGCAGCAACCTCACGCTTCAAAGCTATCATGCCACAGCACTGA
>ERZ779622.246-NODE-246-length-35938-cov-7.140011_pt1 | contig 35938 bp, 30 predicted proteins | sample MGYA00514188_ERZ779622 | MGnify/ENA primary metagenome ERZ779622 (study PRJEB29562, sample SAMEA4376702) | mouse gut metagenome | isolation source: Cecum | study: EMG produced TPA metagenomics assembly of the A DSS colitis mouse model was used to assess the... | reverse complement strand
GCCAGAAGCATAGGATAAATGCCCTCCACAAACAACCTATACAGCCTGTAGTCAGTAATGAAATCAAACAAGATGGCAATTCCTTACTGTGAGTAATCCGCAGCGTCAAACTCCATAAAAGACCGCCAGACCATGTCCATGACCGCCTGCCAGTCCTCAGAAGTCGCCCACCGTATCCGGTAAAGCGCCTTATCCATTTTCCTCATAATTAAAAATTTATCCCCTCTGTCGGGCTGCCGTCCGAAACTTTCCTTTGTAAATCATATCAAATTTCGCTTCGAATGGCAAGGTGCTTTGTCAGCCATATTTCTATGTCTTCCATCACCTTCCTACGGTCCGGTTCTCCCAAAAGCTCATGTCTGTCCTGCGGATACAATTTTATTTCCACATCCGCAAGCCCTGCATCCACAAGCGACTGATATGCCTTTTTTACCCCTTTTCCGTAATCTCCCACAGGGTCGTCTTCTCCCGAAAGAAAGATAACCGGCAGTTCTTTCGGAATTTTTAAAAGATTTTCCCGTTTTTTTGCTCTTGCTATCAATTCAAACAGCGTTTTAAAGCCGTTTACCGTAAAGATAAAGCCGCAATCTTTATCGGCAATATACGCTTCCACCCTGTCAGAATCCCGCGAAAGCCAGTCAAAATCCGTTACAGCACCTTTGATACGCTTATTGTAGCCGCCAAAGGCACCCTTGTCAATAAAACGACTGGGATGCTTTGCGCCTTTCAAAAATCCTACCACGGCTGCCGTCGCCTTAGAAAGGCACAAAAGTGCCTTGGACTGCATACCGGTTCCCACAAGCAGCGCACCGTCAATGCCGGAACCATATCTGCAAATATAATTTCGGAGAATAAAAGAACCCATACTGTGACCCAAAATAAAGTATGGCACTCCCGGGTATATCTCCTGTGTCATTTTTTTCAGCCTGTGCACATCCCGTACTACTACCGTTGCCGGGTCCTGCTCACAAAAATAACCCTGAAGCCCTCCCTCCGGCACGCTCTTTCCATGACCCAGATGGTCGTCACCTGTGACAACAAATCCTCTCTCTGTCAGAAATGCAGCCACTTCCTCATACCTTTCGACATATTCCGACATACCGTGCACAATCTGTACGACAGCCACGACATTGCCAACATCCGGCGTCCACCTGACGGCATGTATCCGAGAGTGATTGTCTCTGGAATCAAAATAAAATTCTTCTTTTTTCATTCCCTCGCTATCCCCTTCTCTTCGTCTACATCAAAATTGCATGGTGTCCAAAAGCACACCATGCAATTATTATACACTATTCCCTAACATTTTTTAAGTGGTTTCATATAAATTTAACAATTTTATTACCCTGCGAAACATTTTTATCGGGAATTTTCGATAAATTTAGTACACTAACATATCTCTGCGCCCGCCGGCATATCCTTCTCCGGTGTCATAAGCGCAAGCTGCCCCTCTGCATTCTCGGCACAAAGCAGCATTCCTTCAGATACAACGCCGGCAAGCTTTGCAGGTTTTAAATTCACCAGCACCATCACCTTTTTACCTACCATCTCCTCCGGTGTGTAATACGCCTTGATGCCGGATACAATCTGCTTCACCTGACTGCCGATTTTGACCTGCGAACAGAGCAGCTTTTTCGACTTCGGTACCGCCTCGCAGGCAATGATTTCTCCTACCTGAAACTGCAGCTTCGCAAAATCATCATAGGTAATCTCCGGCTTTGCCTCCATGTCCGCCTCGTTGCTTTCCTGCTGTGCGGCTCCCGCGCCTGCCGCATTTCCTTTATTTTCCACCCCCTGCAGATTTGAGGCATGTGCGGCAGCCTTCTCCTGTTCTGCCCGCCTTGCCGCATACATTGCATCCGCTTTTTCCTTTACTTTTTTAATATCCTGTCTGGCAAAGAGAATTTCCGGCTCCTTTGTTACTGCATTGCCCTTTGGATAAAGCCCTGTCTTATCCAGCTCGTCAAAGCTTCTGAGACTTGTGTGAAACTGCCTTGCTATTCTTTCCGCCGTCTCCGGTAAGAACGGCGCCAAAAGCGACGCACCCGTCACAATACTATCCGCCAGATGATAGAGCACTGCGGCAAGCCTTTCCTTTTTGTCCTCCTGCTTCGCCAGTTTCCACGGCTCCGTCTCGTCAATATACTTATTGCACCGTTTAAACAAGGCAAAAATTTCCGTCAATGCATCGGCTGCCCTCAGTTCCTCCATCTTGGCTGAAACCTTTGGCAGAGCGCCAATTACCACCGCCTTTAAGTCATTATCCAAAGCCGCTTCCTCCGCCGTACTGCTGCCGCCGGTCAGCACGCCGCCAAAATACTGGTTCGTCATGGAAATGGTACGGTTGACAAGATTGCCCAGCGTATTGGCAAGATCGGAATTTAATCTTTCCACCATCAATTCCCATGTAATTACGCCGTCATTTTCAAAAGGCATTTCGTGCAGTACAAAGTACCGAACCGCATCCACACCAAAAAAATCCACCAAATCGTCCGCGTAGATGACATTTCCTTTCGATTTGCTCATTTTTCCATCCCCCTGCAAGAGCCACGGGTGTCCGAAAATCTGCTTCGGCAGCGGCTCTCCCAGCGCCATCAGGAAAATCGGCCAGTAAATTGTATGAAAACGTATAATGTCTTTTCCTATCAAATGCAAGTCTGCCGGCCACAGCTTTTTGTACTGCTCCGTGCTCTCGCCGCCCGCATCATAGCCGATGCCGGTAATATAATTGCTGAGCGCATCCAGCCATACATAAACCACATGCTTCTCATCGAAGTCCACAGGGATTCCCCACTTAAAAGAAGTACGGGAAACACATAAATCCTGCAGTCCCGGCAGCAGGAAATTGTTCATCATTTCATTTTTGCGGGATACCGGCTGTATAAATTCCGGATGCGCGTTGATATGCGCTATCAGCCTGTCGGCATATTTACTCATTTTGAAAAAATACGCCTCTTCCTTTGCCGGTTTTACCTCCCTGCCACAATCGGGACATTTTCCGTCCGCAAGCTGGGATTCCGTCCAGAAAGATTCGCAGGGCGTACAATAAAGCCCCTCATACGCGCCCTTGTAGATATCCCCCTGCTCGTAAAGCTTTTTAAATATCTTCTGTACCTGCTTTTCATGATCTGTATCCGTTGTCCTGATAAATTTATCATAGGAAACATGAAGCATATCGCACAAATCCTTTATCACGCCCGCCACATTATCCACAAACGCCTTCGGCGTCACACCTGCCTCCTGCGCCTTCAGCTCAATTTTTTGTCCGTGCTCATCCGTTCCCGTCTGAAAAAACACGTCATATCCCTGTGCCCTCTTATATCTGGCAATGCTGTCAGCCAACACTACCTCATAATTATTGCCGATATGCGGCTTGCCCGAGGTATAGGCAATCGCTGTCGTAATGTAATACTTTTCTCTTTCCATCTTTCTCCTTTCCATGTGCCTGTCAGTTAGGTAATTGCGAAACTCCTATTTGCCGGTTCCGAATTGTGCACCTTGTATAATCACTGAGTTTCGCAATCAAAAAATCCGCCTTCCTGCACCTTACGGCGTAAGAAGACGGACATGCATCCGCGTTACCACTTCTTTTTATTCTTTCCTCACGAAAAGAACCTCTGCGAGTGTCAGACAACACCCTCCGCTATAACAGGCGGACCTGTTGCAGCCTTACCGCAGATATGCATTTTATGACACTGGTGTCAAATATGCTTTCCGCCGCTCGGTGCACTGCTCGGAAGCCATGTTCCCCATTGCCGCGTTTTCTTCCTCTCAGCTTCCACGGCGGCACTCTTACAAGCGCGCCATATCGGAAGATTCTCTGTAAAAGCATTCCATGAGTACTCTCTTCGTCATTGCGTTTTGCTGTTTGGATTAGGGTAGCATAAATTTTCTTTCCTGTCAACTCGGGACTTGCAAAAATAAAATACCGTTGTTTTATATCCTTCCATAGAACATCGCAAATTATGAAAAAGTCTCCGTAACCTGCGGCGGCATTTATATATTAAACGGAGACAGGGTACAACCTCGTATTGTTTCAGGAGAAATGCTGACGCTTGCGGATTATGACAACCATATATATCATAGCAGACAAGAAGGCCTTTCTATAGCGCAATGTCCGGCACCGCTTACCCTAATGGCAATAGAAACAGCCGCTGCGGTTCAACTGATTGATATGCAGCAAGGAAAGAATACCATCACCTTCCCTGCACTCCTACAAGCATCATCTGCACACCCAGCCAAAACCCTCCCGCACAAAACAGAATATCCTGCAAAAAGGTAACTTTATCCCGCCTTTGGGACAGCTTTTCCTGATTCCGCGGAAAAAGCTCCATCAGCCAGTACACTCCCGCACCGATTACCGGAAAAATCAAGGATACCTTCCAATACCGAAGCAGCACAAAAAACAAAACCACATCGGCAATGCAAATCATAATGGTGCATACATTCCTCGTAAAAGCTGACCACACCGGCGCATACCACTGCCATATGAGTATTGATACAAACCAAACCGTTACTCCTATCGTACTTTCCATATTACTCCCCCTCTCCGCTGCCTTTTTACCATCACAAAGCAGCGCACAGGAAAACTTTACGGATTTCCGCAGTCAAAAAGGGGGTATGCCTGCCCAGACATCCCCCCTTTCCGGCCGCGTCCCGCATCCATATTCCTTGCAGCCTATTTGGAGAACATTACCTTCTCACTGTCAAACAACTTGGTAAGTACCCATGACAACACGCCCGCATATATGAGATTCATAAGAATCGTAATAACAATCCATACGGGTTGGTAAGTAAAGGAAAAAATACCATGAATGCACAGCACACTGTTATAAATCGGAATAAAGAACATGGCAAGGCTCTTTTCCCCATCACCGCCAAACATCGGCACAAGGCTGATTACCATGACGATAATCATAAGAGGAGATACCGCCGTGCCAGCCTCCTTGATGCTCTTTGCAATGGCGGAAATAATCGATATCAGCGCCACCATCACCAGCACCGTCGTCAAAATAATTCCTAAAAGCATCAGATAGTCTGTAATCACATAGACAGAAGCATTCACGCTTTCTGTTGTACCCATCAGGTTCGGCATGGACAGCATAGTTCCCACAAAACTGGAAAGTCCCGACAACAACGCAATACAGCTTAAGCTGATAACCTTTCCCAAAGCAAGCGCGCTCCTCTTCATGGGCGTTACCAAAAGGGTCGCAATCGTTCCTCTTTCCTTCTCGCCGGCAATCGCCTCAGGCGCCACGGACATACAGCCGCTGAACATAAAGGTCATAAGCAGCATAGGAAGCAGCATGGCAAAAATCTGCCCCGTCATATCCTTTTCGGATGCAAGGTTATATACGCCGTCACCTGCATTGACGTCAAACTTATTTATCATGGACGCTTCATACTGGTCCAGTATTTCTACCAAAATACCCTTCAAGTTGGAAGATTCCGTCTCCGTAGAGTTGAAATAAATCTCTACATTAGGAGCCGTTTCCCCACCCGTAACATCATACGCGGCAACCTTTGCAGAAAAGTCTGCGGGGAATACAATCAATACGTCCGCTTCCTTATCTGCAATCAGCGCCTTAGTGTCCTCGATTTCCGCATCAGAAACCACCGTCCACTCAGCGGACAACTGTTCAAACGCAGGTGCAAGCTCATCCGGCAGATTCTGCACATATGCTTTTGCCACATAATCCTCGTCAGTCATAAACTCCTTCATCATACCATTTCCCATAAAGGTATAAATCAGGTAAATCAAAACACCCGGGAGCAAAATGGTCGTCAGGACCAAATTCTTATCCTTAAAAAACCGGGCAAATTCTTTTCTTATAATTGTAAGCATATCTGTCTTCATGCGATACTACCCACCTTTTCTTCGTAGATTTCAAAAAACCGTTCTTCCAGACACTTATCTTCCGTGATTGCCTGCAGCGTATCGCAGACTACCATCTGTCCGTCTACAATAATCCCGACTCTGTCGCATATTTTCTCAATCAGGCTGAATATATGAGTCGATACAATGATAGTCTTACCCTGCTGCTTCAAATCCACCAGAAAATCCGTAACCACCTTGGCGGTCAGGACATCGAGTCCGTTGGTCGGCTCGTCAAAAATAATGACATCAGGGTCATGTACAAGCGAAATCACCAGCGACACTTTCTGCATCATACCGGTGGAAAGATTGCCTACCTTTACCTCCGCAAACTTATCAATGCCAAAGCGGGCAAACAGCTCCTCCCTGCGGGCATTTTTTTCTTCCGTGCTCACACCATGCAAATCCGCAAAAAAATCAAACAAAAAATTCGGTGTAAAAAATTCTTCCAGTTTCAGCTCGCTGGTCAAAAATCCGATTTTGCTGCGAACCTCCTCCGGATTCTGCATTACGCTTGCGCCGTCCAAAACGGCATCTCCCTCATCCGGCTTAATCAGCGTTGCCAGCATACGAAGCGTCGTCGTCTTGCCGGCACCGTTGGGTCCTAAAAGCCCGAAAACCTCTCCTCTGTATGCGATAAAGGACAAGTCATTCACCGCCACTTTGGTCTTTTCATTGGTTTTTTCAATTTTTTGCTGCTTGGCAGACAGCTTAAAGGTTTTCTTCAAGCCCTGCACCTTTAATATCTCTTCCATATCTCCTCGCATTCCGCCGCTCAAGCGGCATTTTAATTTGGTAAAAACCTTAACGCACTGCGTTACACTTTCTATTGTCCGGCAGTTTTCCCATTACACTTATACCTTTCTTTCATAGTACCTTTGAAATCCTATATAGCTTAACAGAAAAATGCCGATTAGTAAACAACACAGCTTTAATAATTCTTCTGAGACTAAAATACCGAAAACCATCAAAATATACATAACCAGCAATAAAAGCTTCGCCGTCTGTCTAAGCGCCAGATTTCCGATTTCCACCTCCCTCTCATCCGTTTCCTTCAGGCGCTGCTCCTTCAGCTTCCCCTCATCCGACAAAATTCTGTGAATCCGGAACATGGCTACTGCCGAACCGAGCATAAGCCCTGTTCCCATCCCGTATACGGCGCCCTGATGCCACTCCCCCGCTTCCTGAAGCAACGTATGAAACAGCGCCGCCGCACCTACAATCACCAGCAGCCCCATCATACACATCAATCTGACCTTGATGAGCCTCTTTCGCAGTACCACTCTGTACTCTTCGTTGTTTTTTGCCTTGCAGTGTACACAAAAAAGCCCCTTCATAAGTTTTCCTCCTCTCCGTCAAAAACAAAAATATCTTCAATCCGCACCTGAAAAAACTGTGCAATTTTATGTGCAAGCACCAGAGAGGCATTATACCTGCCGTTCTCAAGGGATATAATGGTCTGGCGCGAAACATTGACCGCATCCGCCAGCTCATTCTGCGTAATTTTCCTCTCCTTTCGCAACTCCTGTATTTTCGTATGCATAATACCTCCTTTCCTCAAAAATGCAAAAAGTAAAGCCCGCTTTACGTTTTGAGTATAGTAGGCTTTACATTAAATGTCAAGTATATTTTACATTTTTATATTTCAGAATTGCATTCAAAATATTCTCTGTAATCCTCTTCGCTGGCAAATAAGATATAATCACCATCCACATATCCCATGTAGCCGCTTGATGTTGTATAACCTTTCATGCCTGTCACCTTCCTTTCTGCGGCTTTCCCCGCCGCTCTATTGGAAGGATAACATTTTCATTGTCCTTTAATCCGTACTTTTAACCACAAAACCTGTCCCCGTCAATATCCGTACCGCCTCCGATACCGGAAAAACAGACTTGCCGACAAGACAAGCGCCATCAGCTCTGCCGCCGGCGTCGCCAGCCAGATGCCATTGACTCCAAAAACGAGGGGCAGTACCAGCATGGTAATCAGCATAAACACAAAAGAACGCGAAAATGCCAGAACCGCCGACACCACACCGTTAGACAGCGCCGTAAACATCCCGCTGGCAAAGATGTTGAAACCGATAAAAAGCAATGCCGCCGTACATATTCTGTTTCCGGTTACCGCCAGGTCATAAACAGGATTGTCGGGACGGGCAAATACGGACACCAGCGGCTTTGTCAGGAAAAAGGAAGCTGCCACCGTCAGCACAGAGATACCTGCTATTACCTTTAAGCTGACTGCCACCAGCCTTTTTAACTTTTCTCCGTTTTTCTCCCCATAATAAAAGCTGAGCATGGGTGCCACTCCATAGGAATATCCCGTATACAGGGAGCTTGCAAACATCAGCACATACATAATGATGGTGACGGCGGCAACGCCATTCTCCCCAACGTAATGAAGCATTGTCCAGTTAAACATCATTGTAATAATGCCGGTGACAAGCGCCGTCGCCATTTCGGAGCAGCCGTTCGCGGCTGCATCGGCAAGCACCCTAAGACGGCATACCGGTTTTTTAAAATGAAGCAGGCTCTTTTTTCTGCGAAACACTATTAATCCCGTCACAGCCGTCACGCAATAACCCAGACCTGTGGCGGTCGCCGCTCCACTGATTCCCATGTCCAGACATGCAATAAACACATAGTCCAGCACAATATTCAAAACGCCGCCCGCTACAGAACAAATAAGAGAAAGCGTTGCCTTTTCACTTGCAATCATATACAGTGTAAAATTGTTCATTAGCAGGATTGGCACCGTAAACAAAAGGTATCGATTCAAATATGCCACGCAATACTCTGCCACATCCGCCGACAAATTCATACCCGCAAAAATCCGGTTTACCAACAAATACCCAATGCCGCACATAAAAAAACCAACTATGATATTTACCAGAATCAGAAAGGTAAAATCCTCCCTTGCCTCCTCCTCCTTTTTCTCCCCCATCTTTTTCATAATTACGGCGCTTCCGCCGGTTGCCAGCATAGTAGAAATGGCTGTCACAAGCTGAATAACAGGCGCCGTCAGGTTGATTGCCGAAAGCGCATCTGTGCCAATCAGATTGGACACAAACAGACCGTCCACCATCGTATAAAAGGACATAAAAACCGTCATGGCAATCGTTGGTACGGCAAATTTCATGATATTTTTCAAAGTAACAGGTTTTTCATACACATTTTGTTTTTCCATATGCCTCTCCATCTTCCGCGCACTTCGGGACAAAGCCGTATCCTGTCTCCAATACGTGCATTCCCGTCACATGCTGCTTGCAATTTCTCTTTACAGGCAGTATCATAAACCATACAGTAACAGTACGGTCAAGGGGATTTATAGAAATTTTTCACATCCCAATCCAAACAGAGAAACGAGGTGCTTATGAATCAAAAAGAAAAACTTCTCACCATAGGACAATTTGCTGCCATGCACGGCATTCACAAAAAGACATTGATGTGGTATGACGAAATCGGATTGTTTACGCCTGCCGCCATTCATCCGGAAAACGGATACCGCTTCTATGATTACCACCAAAGCCCTGTTTTGGAGACTATTTTGCTGCTGCGGGAACTGGGCGTATCCATTGCGGAAATACAGGCCTTTATGAAAAATCGTTCCGCTGCAGGCATGAAAGCGCTTTTAGCAGAAAAAATAACCGCGCTGGACCACAGCATCCTTCACCTGCAGGCGGTCAGGAAAAACCTGTGTGTCTATCATCAGAATATGGAAACGCTGCTGACAATGGATTTATCCGCAATCGATATCATTGAAAAGGAAGAACGCTGTCTCGTCACCGTGGATATTGACAAAGACACCTCCTTTTATGAGGAAGTAGAAATGATTACGGCTGAAACGGAAAAATACAAACTCGGGCGCTTACACGACGCTCTCTACGGTTCCATGATTTCCGTCTCCAGCCTGCAAAATGGCAATTTTGACGATTATTCCAAACTTTTTATTGAAATTCCCTTTCTCAAACAAAAAGACGGACTGCATATACAGCCCGCCGGTAAATATTTGAGAGCCTTTCACAAGGGAGACTGGGACACAATTCCCCTGCGTTATCAGGCAATTCTTGCTTATGCTAAAAAACACAAGCTGAAACTCTCCGGTTTTTCCTACGAAATGGGACTCAACGAAAATGTAATCGACCGGATTGAAGATTATATTGTGCAGATTGAAATCCCTGTCTGCTGACGCTCACAGGCTTACAAAAGCGGCGCAATGACCTTCATCAGACGCCCCAAAAGCTTTACCCGCCATTTTTCCTTGCGAATCGTTTCTTTGGAGACCCGCCTGCATTTTGCAAGCGTCGCCTGAAAATCCGCCTCGATATCCGCAATACAGTCCGTGCCATAAAGGTAGGTTGCACACTCAAAATGATGATACAGACTGCGGTAATCCAGATTGATAGTACCGACTACCGCTTCCCGCAAGTCACTGACAAACACTTTGGCATGGACAAAGCCGGGGGTATACTCGTATATTTTTACGCCCGATTCCAGCAAAGACGCATAATGCGTTTTTGCCAGCGCGTAGGGAATTGCCTTGTCGGGAATTCCCGGCAGTATCAGCGCGACATCGACACCCCGCTCCGCCGCAAACTTCAGCGCCGTCTCCAGCTCCCCGTCCAGAATCAGATATGGCGTCATAATATGTACATAGGACAGGGCCCTATTGAGAATATCCATGTAGACCCTCTCCCCCAGCTTGTCATTATCAAGCGGACAGTCCCCATAAGGAATCACATAACCCTTTGCAGCCTCCACAGGCTGCGCCGGATAAGAAAGAAACTGCGCCGTCCCAAGCTCCTTCTCATCAATCCCCCACATCTGCAGGAACATCAAAGTAAAGCTTTTGACTGCCTCTCCCTGCAGCATAACGGCAGTATCCTTCCAATGCCCGAACCTTGATTTTTTATTGATATATTCATCTGCAAGATTTACACCCCCGTTAAAGGCGGTATGTCCGTCAATCACCAAAATTTTTCTGTGGTCGCGATAATTGTAGTGGGTGGAGACAAAGGGCGATACATGCGCAAACACCTTACAACGGATTCCCAATGCCTTCAGTTTCTTCGGATAATTGCGCGGCAGCAGCGAAAATTCACAGGTGCCGTCATACATCACGCGGACATCCACGCCCTCTGCGGCTTTTTTTGCCAGGATTTCCAACACCCTGCCCCACATTTCCCCTTCGTCCACAATAAAATATTCCATAAAAATGAAATGCTTTGCCGCTTCAAGCTGCCGCAGCATCTCTTCAAATTTATCTTCTCCAAGAGGAAAATATGTCACCGCCGTCTTGTCATACACCGGATGGCAGCCGCTCCTGCCCATATAATGCACCAAGGCAGCCGCTCCTGCATTTTCCTTAGAAAGCGACTCCACAACCTCCTTCTGCTGCACAATCTCTTCCTTTGTATGCTTAATAATCCAGTCAATGCGCATCTTTAACGCCCTATGTCCGATATCGCTCTGTGTATACAAAAGCAAAAGCACGCCAAACACGGGCAACAGCATAATCACAATCAGCCACGTAATTTTTGCCGTGGGATTAATCCTGCTGTTTAAAAGATAAATCACCATAATAAAGGTAAACAAGGCAGCTCCGCCCATAATATGAGGCAGAAATTCCTCAAACCGCTGAAAAATGCCCAGCAAAATCAATACCTGCACAACAAGCATAAGTAAAATCAGCCCAAAGCGGCTGAACACGGCATGTACAATACCCTTTTGTCCCTTTTTTAAGAGCGAGAGCCCCTTGCTTTTATCCGTCGGCATACTTCTTCCTTTCTCCATCCACAAAGCGGCAGGGCTTTTGACGCCCAACGCTTCATCATCCTGTTTCGTCATGTTTCGCTTGTACAGGACTTACTATATCCTATCATAAACCATACAGTAGCAGTATAGTCAAGTACTTATTTATCTAAATTGCCTTTTGCGTCTTTCTATTGACACTCCTGCAAAAAAGGACTTCCGGCGCATTTGCCGAAAGTCCTTTTATCTCTGCTTATTTTTTAAACCACCAAATCCACATGCTGTATCGTACCGACCTCACCGCTTTCCTTTAAGAAAATACCGGTGCTGCGGACAATTCCCTGCGTCCGGTTGGTATCCAGCGTATTTACCGAAAACTCCGTGGAGGCATTCCCGAGGTAAATGGCGCCGACTCCCGCATCCGCAATCGCAATCAGGCGGTCGCTTCCATCCGCGTTCTTTGTCCATACCTTCAAGTGTTTAAACACCTCGTCGTTTTCATCAATCCAGCCGTTTCCGTCCTTGTCATACGCTGCAAGGTCCTTAAAGCCGTCGCCGCTCTTTGTGCCAAACAGCTCGCTTCCGTCATTGATGACACCATCATTGTTTAAGTCCAGCGCCAAAAAACCGCTGCCGCCGGTCAGTGAAGACAGTTCTTCCGCTTTGCCGTCGCTGTCCAAATCAAAGAAGAAGGTCTGGTCCGAGAAAGACGCGGGATTGCCTTCCAAATTGATAACCAGCGGGTCGATACAGAACGTCTTTCTGGCATATTCCATCCCGACTGCGCTCGTAAATTCTCTGGACATTTCCAGGTTCAAGTTGAAGTGAATACTTCTTCCGTCGGCTGTTTCCACCGATCCGAACGTTGAAAAAGAAGTAACCTCCCTGTCCGTAAAGATTTTAGACATGGTCACACGCTCCTCCCAGTGTCCGGCGCCTACCTTTGCCGTCGTCCCCCTGCTGCCTGCCGAAGCCTTTATACTGACAGCCTCAATGGAAGCCGAAGTTCGCTGCCAGGACTGCATGCGGAAGCCAAACGTCTGCTGGGTTTTCTTTCCCCAGCCCATGTAATTGGGACGCTTATTGCCCTGTATGCCGCGCAGGGATTCAAAAAGCCGCCTCATCATTTTCAGTTTGAAGCTTTCTTCCGTTTCCCAATCGGGCTGCTTTTTCGCCTGTCCCGTCAGCTCGTCAATAAATCCTGCCTTTTGCCCTTCCTTTTCCGGAATCGGTCTGTTCTTGTCCTTTTTCCGGTAAGAGCCGTCCTTTGTTTTCTCCGAAGCCTCCTGTTCCTTTGCCTCCTTCGAAAGCTCTAAGGTCGCCGGCTGCGACGACCAGCCAAAAAAGGCTGATGCTTCCTTCTCCTTGGATGCCTGCGAAGTTGTGCCGTTCACCCAAAATCTGTCACCTGTGGCAGTTACGCTAAGGTCATAGCTTTGCGATGCCTCCCTCTGTGACGCCATTGCGACGGCGCTTTGTTTGATTTTCATGCCGCACCTCCTTGTCTGCATGAGAAAACGCTGTTATGCGCTTTAACCGGGGTTCCTTCCCCACAACAGTTATTCCCTCACTTTCCGCTTATTGGTAAAATAAGGGTTAACTATTATATCGGCACAAATCAGAAAATCATTTATGAGAATTGGAACCATTTAAAGTCAAAATCGCACCCCGGCAGGAAAATAAATCCAATGCGGCATTTTCCTTTACAGCTCTCCAAGGGGAATGTACGCTCCGTGTACTCCTCACTGTGAGGGAATTCTACAAGCTGGTTCACCGGCTCCCTGTCTTCATAGAAGAAACGGATATGAATGGAATTGACCGGAAGCTTGCTGCGCCCGCAAATGGTAATCTGTTCAAAGCCCTTGTCTAAAAAGTCCATATCTTCAAACTCCAGCGAGACATTATTGCCGATGCCTTCAACCGACTCCTGCGCTACCGTAAAGGTATCCCCGTAAATCCGGCTGTATTCTGACGCCCAAAGCTTCTCATACGCTTTTTGCAGCTTTGTAAAGGTAAAGCCTTTGATAAAATAGCGCTGGTTTTTCGCCACAAGACAAATTGTAGTGACACCCTTCACCCGTCTTTTCAGTTTATACGTCTCCGGCTGGTAAACATTCCAAATACTAGGCTTCTGATAGACCACATCCGCCAGCAGCTCGCTCCCCTCCTCCTCCGGCATACCTTCCCATATCTGCAGAAAATGCGGGTCGTCATTCTGGGTAAAAATCGGCAGGGTAATTTCATCAGAGCCATATGCTCCAAAATCAAGCCCCCTGTAACCAACCTCGCTTACACCCTCCTGCGCCATTGCCACACTCTTTTCGCTAAATCCGCCCACATCTCCTACAAAGCAGTTGTACAATGCGCCTGTCACGAATTCATACGGGTTGATATACGCCTCTCCAAGCCCTTCTGCCGTGAACTCGAGCTGGGAAATTAATTTTATGGTTCCGGTGCCGTTGTCAACGGAAGCACGCAGCTTAAAGTCGCCGTCGCCTTTTGCATGAACACGGCAGCACGCAGCCGGACGCCGCAAGCCTTCGGCGGTCAAATCGTCCGTGCCGGCTGCAAATTTGCCCTCTGCTCTGTCCGGTATGCCATCCAGCAGCTCTACTTCAGCCAGATTCGACTGGATTCCCATATCGTTTACCACAGAGAAAGTTATCTTCTGCTCAGCACCCGCCGGATACAGATACGCGCCCACTACAATATCCCTTTTATCTTCATTAAATTTCTGTCCGTCGCCGCTGACAAGAGCAATCCTTCTCACCGGCGTTATACCTGACGCTCCTGTCACAAGCTTCATGGGGCTGTTTTCCATCAGGGCAGACACGCCCTCTCTGGCATTAGCTTCCACTGCTTTTAGGAAAAGCGTTTCTGCCTGCACCCTTCCTTCTTCCATGGGATGCACCGTAACCGTAATCTCTCCCGCTTCGCATTTTGCACCGATAATTGCCAGAAGCTTTCCGTTAAAGAGCTTTCTTATCGTTCCTTTATAGGGGTCATAATCCGTACTGTCGCCATTGTCAAGCCCTACAAGCCGCCCTGCTCCCGTGACGTTTACCTCTACATAATCCATGGCATTTTCCACGGGATTTCCCTCCTCGTCCGCCATGCCGATTTCTACAAACACCAAATCCTCACCGTCCGCCTTAAGCTCACTCTTGTCAGCCCGCAGCGTGATACGCGCCGGGTCTTTAAAAGATTTATGTATATCCTCCGCAATCACCGCTCCATTTTCATCATAGGCAGCCGCCCTAATGCACCCAGCCTCGTAAGGCACCTGAAAGCTTGGAAACAGCACCTCACCGTGCGCATGGTCTATCCGTACCCTCCCCAGCGATTTTTCATTTACAAACACCTCTGCCTCAGGTGCATTGCTGCATACGCGTATATCAATCAACTGACCTTCATTAAAATCCCAATAAGGAAGCAGATGCACCATGGGCGCTTTTTTATAATCCGTCCATTCCGCCTGATACATATAATAAGTATCTTTCGGGAAACCTGCCGTATCAATCTGTCCAAAATAGGAATTTTTTGTATGGTACGGCGTCGGCTCGCCAATGTAATCATGCCCGGTCCACAAAAACTGCCCTGCCGCATACTCCCTGTCCCTGTCTGCGCAAATACAAAACTCTACGGATTTGCCCGCCCAGCTCGGACGGCTGTTGCCCAGAGCCGAACACTGTTCGTCATCCTCCGTCAGAATGGGCTGTGCCAGCGGGAAATGATAAACGCCCCTGCTCTGCACCGCCGAAGAAGTCTCGCTGCCATAAATTATCCAGTCGGGATGGGCTTCATGCTGCTCGTCATAATACCGCTCCAGATAATTATAACCTGCAAGCTTTACTACATCCGCGCATTGCTGCGCCCCCTCCCACGGCATATAGTTGGAGCCTATCGTCACCATAGCATTGCCCTTCGGGTCATGCTCCTTCACATAATCCGTCAGCATCTTCGCCACCTCTAAGCCGCGCGCCACATTGGTATCATGGATTTCATTACCAATGCTCCACATGATAACAGAAGGGTGGTTCCTGTCCCGCCGGATCCAGCTTGCCACATCCTTTGCGGCCCACTCCGGAAAAAATCTGGCATAATCATATTCCGTCTTGGACTCCTCCCACATGTCAAAAGCTTCCGAGTCCACATAAAAGCCCATTTCATCCGCAAGCTCCATAAATTCCGGCGCAGGCATGTTGTGCGAAGTGCGGACTGCATTGACGCCCATCTTCTTTAAAGTCAAAAGCTTCCGGCGCATGGCTGTTTTGTTGAACGCCGCACCCAGACTGCCCAAATCATGATGCTCGCAGACACCATGCAGCTTCACCTGCTTTCCGTTGGCAATAAAACCCTTCTTTGGACTAAATACAAATTCTCTGAAGCCAAACACTGTTTTTTCTATATCACCGTTAGAAAGCTCCAGCTCCAGCTCATAGAGATTCGGGTTCTCCGCATCCCACAGATTTGGACGCTCCACCGGCACCGTCCCCTTTAACAGTGCGTTTCCTGCCTCTTTTGCAAGCCGTCCTTCTTTGACAAGCTTCCCTTCCTGCCATATCCGCACTTTGGCAAAGCTGCCCGCCTGTCCCGCAGGCTCTTCTCCCTGCTGACTGCCGCTTTCCGCAGGCTTTTCCCCCTGCGCGCCGTCTGCTTCTCCGGCAACCTCCGCCTCTATCTCCACAACAAAGTCCTCGCCCTGCCTTCTCGTCGCCACATAGATGCCATCGGAGGCAAAATGAACAGCCGGCACCGTTTTCAGCCAGACATTGCGGTAAATGCCCGCGCCTGAATACCAGCGGGAATTTGGCTCATGGTGGTCCACACGCACCATAATCACATTATCGCCCGCTTGCAGGTACTTGGTAATATCGAGCTCAAAGGTAGAATATCCATATTTCCACTCACCCACAAGCTGTCCGTTTATGTACACCTTAGAATCCATGTAAACACCGTCGAAGCGAAGCAGCCTGACAAAGCCGTCCGCCGCAGTCATCTCCAAATGCCTGCGGTACCAGCCCGTTCCCGTTTCATAAAGCCGCTCCGTATCATAAATCAGCCAGTCATGCGGAATGTCCACCTGTTCAAAATTCTCTTCCCATGCCGAAAGCGCTGTAAGCTCTGTCCCATATGGCGTCTTTACAAACTCCCATTTGTCATTCAATAGCCTTTTTCTATCCATACCTTCCCCATTTGCGCGTACAGCCTGTACGCTTCCCTTTCTAAATTGTAATCTTATAGGTGATTCCGACAGGGCTTTTGGCACCCGAATCCTATTGTAATTTTATTCTACTGTCTGCACCCTTTCTTCACAACCCATTTTTTTGCACTGTTTTTGTGTTATTTTGTACAGCTTTTTCTGTGTTTTTCGCAAAAAGAAGAAAGGCTCAAAGCCTTTCTTCCCTCTTTTTTTGTATCATTTTTACAATAAAATACATAGCCGCCGCGTCCGCTATCCCCAGCAGCATACCTGCAAGAATATCCGTCGGATAATGCACAAACAGATACATTCTGGAAAAGGCGATTGCCGCTGCAGACAAAAGTGCAAAAACTCCTGCTTTTTTATAATACAGAAACAGGACCGTCGCTGCCGTAAATCCGTTCAGTGTGTGACCGGACGGAAAAGAATATTCCCCTGGCTGCGGAATCAAAAGTATAACGGAAGCATCCACCGAAAAAGGACGAGGTCTTGCCACCAGATTCTTGATTATCACATTTCCCAGCAAAAAGGACAATGCCATGGCGCCCATCATGGTAAAAGCGCAGAGCCGGGTTCTCTTTGGGATTGCCAGAACAACGCTCAGCGCAATCCATATCAGTCCGGCATTCCCCAGTGCAGACAGCAATATCATCACCGGATCCAGCCATTCCGCATGTATATCCTGCAGCATGTGTAAAATTTGCAGTTCCATAGTAAATACCCAAGTCGTACTACATTGTGACAAATATAAACTTCAGTGCAAAGAGCAGCGAGATAACTGTTACCACGATATCTTTCTTCTTATATTTGCCTGTGCAGAGCGTCATAATCACATACGCAATACATCCAAGACCGATGCCGTTTGCAATCGAGTAGGTCAAAGGCATCATGATAAGCGCTACAAACGCCGGAATTGCAGAACGAAGGTCGTCCATATCCACCTTTGCAAAGCTCTTTACCATAAGCACGCCTACGTAAATCAATGCGGAAGCCGTTGCCGCCGACGGTACGATGCCCGCCAGAGGACTTAAGAAGAGACATACGACAAAGCAAATTGCCGTTACAACACTGGTTAAGCCTGTCCTGCCGCCTTCTGCAACGCCTGCGGAGGATTCTACGAAAGTAGTACAGGTGGAAGTACCGAGTACTGCACCGGCTACCGTTGACGTCGAGTCACAGAACATAGCCTTGTCCACACGGACAGGGTCTCCGTTTTCATCCAGCATATTTGCCTGTGCCGCGGTGCCGTAAAGTGTGCCAAGTGTATCAAACATATCTACAAGACAGAAGGTTACAATCAGCATAATCGCATTGAAAATGCCTCCCACATGCGCGCCGGAAAATGCGCTCTTCCATGCTGCGCCACTGAAAACACCGGCTATGCCTACCTTTCCGAAATCAGCAAAGGATTGTCCCACATTGCCAATATCAAAGCTGGGAACCGTCCATGTAAACAGATAGTACAAAACGGTGGAAGCGATGATTCCGATAATGACGTTGCCCTTTACTTTCAGCTTGCCTAAAATACCGATAATCAGAAGTCCAAGCAGTGCTATCAGAGCCGGCAGCGCCGTCTCCTTAAAGGTTCCGTTTTTGATTGCGCCATGAATATCCACAAACTGTACAAGCGTGTACTGGTTTGTCTGGATAATGCCTGCATTCTGGAAACCGATAAATGCAATGAAAAGACCGATACCTGCAGGAATCGCTTTCTTTAAGCAGTCCGGCATTGCTTTCGCAATATAGGTACGCAGACCCGTAACGGAAAGAAGCAGGAATACAAGACCGGATATAAAGATAATAACCAGTCCGGAGTGATATCCTGTCAGTATATCTACATTTTGGAAGAATGCGCCCGAAACGAAGCAGGTGCAGAAAAATGCATTGAGTCCCATGCCGCATGCCTGTGCGTAAGGCAGCTTCGCCCAAAATGCCATCAGCAGAGTGCCAACAATCGCTGCCAGAACGGATGCAATGTATACTGCATTCCAAACCTGCCCAAGCGCAGCGCCGTCAGCCCCAAGCGCTGCAAGCCAGCCGCCTGCGCCGCCTGCTGCCACCTGATTCGGATTGACAAATACAATGTAAGCCATTGCAAAAAATGTAGTCAGACCTGCCGCAATCTCAGTTCTGACCGTTGTGTTATTCTCCTTCAGTTTGAAGAACTTATCCATATGCTTTACCTCCATAAGAAACATAGGTGTGACTGGCGGACATGCCGCCGTTTTTTGCAAACACAAAGAGAGTATAACATTATTTTCCACATATTTCAACAAAACATTGACGATTGGAGTTCATTTTCCCCAAAAAAGCCTTGGTGTTGGCGGCGGCATCGCCGCCAAACACGGCAGAACCTGTCACAATCACGTTTGCTCCGGCTTTTAAAACAGTTTCCACATTTTGTAACGTAATGCCGCCGTCCACCTGTACGTCGATATGCCTGCCGCTCATATCCGCCAGCTTTCTCGCCTCTTTTACCTTATCCGTACAAAAATCCAGATACGCCTGCCCGCCAAATCCCGGCTCCACCGTCATAACCAGTATCATATCAAGCCTGTCCAAATAAGGGCGCAGCACTTCCACCGGCGTGTCCGGCTTTATGGAGATTCCCGTTTTTAACCCCCTGCCATGAATTTCTTCCAAAATCCCGTCCGCCTTATCCGTCGCTTCTATGTGAAACGTGATGCTGTCTGCCCCGCAGTCCGCAAACGCACCGATGTACCGCTCCGGTTTTTCGATCATCAAATGCACGTCAAATACGCTGTCCGTAACCTTTCTCAAAGATTTTATCACCGGCATTCCATAGGAAATGGACGGTACAAAAATCCCGTCCATCACATCTATGTGTATATATTGTGCGCCGGCATTATCAACCGTCCGTATCTGTTCGCCCATCACGGCAAAGTCTGCCGCCAAAATTGAGGGAGCTAAAATATTCATTCGTCCTTTATCTCCTTAGCCTTTAAATCGAGCGCATCGCCAAACGCACCTGTATTTTCTATATAATTTTTTATTTTGCGGGACATATATATGGTGGCGAACAAATCTGACACCCCGCAGAACAGCAGTCCGATTCCAATCAGCCGCATCAGCAAAATGGCTGCATGGAACGGATTGATAATCAGAATGGTACCATGCACAATGCTGACCAGCGCCAGCAGAAAAAGCCCGAGTCCATTGCCGTAGCCCATACGACGCACATCAATACAGTCCTGCAGCTTGATAAAACCGCTCACCACAACCGCAATACCCAGCACAAAAGGAATCAGCGCTTTTACCAGATCCACCCTTGCAATCAGAAATAAGCCCAGAAGAATTGCGGCAAGACCGGTAACAAAATCATTCCGATACGTGTTTTTGGCAGCATCCCGAAACAGATAAATGCATACCGTAACCGCTCCTACGACAACGGATGCACCGCCAACCGCATAACATAATATCGACGCCGTCGTCTCCGGAAACAGCAGCAGCACAATGCCCATCAAAATGTAGAGCGCCGCGTACATAACGGATTTCCATTTTAATTCCTTCAAAAGCTTCATCGGTCAACCTCCTGACAGAGTTTACGCTCTTATATTAACCGATTTTATGGTGCAAGGCAAGAGGCAACCTCCCCAAATTCCGCATTTGCCGGTGCGCACGGGCTCCCAGACGCTGAAAACTACTCCGCCGCAAGCTTTGCCGCTACATCCTCTTTCAGCTTATCCCACGCATCCTCATGCTCCGTGTAATACAGCGGACACTTTTTGCCGCTGGAGTCATAATGCCTTAAAATATCCTCCGGCTCCAAATTATAAACTTGCAGCAGATATGCCAGCAGCTCTATCAGCGATTCATAGGTTGCTTCCGTAAAATGACCGTCCTCTGCCAGATAACAGCACTCTATGGAAATCGAATCATAATTTCTCGACTGCACCGCACAGGCAATTTCATTCAAAGGAATCACCTGTAATATCTCGCCCTCATAGCCAATAATAAAATGCGCGCTCGCATAGCGCTCGTGCGTATCCTTTAGATTCTCAAAATAGCTTCTGTTCTGTGCGGCGCTTGTTTCTTTATTTGCCGTATAGTGCACAAAAATATTGTCCACCCTTGGAAGCGGCTCGCCCGGTCTGGAATACTCGTTCGGCGTCAGGTAATCCTCTGTCCATTCCGGTTTCTGCGGCAAAGGTTTGACTTGCATTTTCTCCTGCGGCACAGAAACGCCGTCTCCGGCAGACACAATGGAATCTGCATGAACAGGCACGCCGCCCTTATGAATAAACAGGCTTGTCAGCCACCAGAATAAACACACCGTTGCAAAGGAACCAATCAGAACCACCGATAACATTCTCCTGCGCCGTAATTGTTTCAGACGCTTCTGCCTCTCTCTGGACAATTCCACGCGCCGCCGCCCGCCCTGCTCTTCGGTCTGCAGCCGCAATCTTGTCTCCACACGTATTCGGGCAGACTGCTCTGCATACGGCGAATACATATCTGTTTTCGCACGTCCTCTGCCATTCTGCCCCAAATCCCGTGTACGTGCATTCGCCTCCGCACGCCCTCTGCCGCCTTGTCCTGATTTCCTCGGATACGCCTGCTCCTCTGCCAGTCTCTCCCTGCTTCTGCCGCCTGTCTTCGGATACGCCTTTGCCTCCGCAAATCTCCCATCCGCCTGAAGCCTGCTTTGTGATATATTTCTCTTTTGCCCGCGCGCTGCGTTTCCGAACTCCTCCTCCAGATAAGGATTTCTCATCTTGGTTAATTCAAGCCGAAGCTCCTTCTCTCCTCGAACCTCTCCCATAAGTATTTTCTTCTTTCCAAATCTTTCGTTTTTTAAGGAGCCGTAACATGTCCGGCTCCTTAGCTTATTATACCAAATCTTCAAAGAAGAAATATTAAGATTTATTTAGTTTTCTATTAGGTTTTCGTTAGGAAAAAAGTCATTCCTGCCAGTGCAGGCGGTGCAGCTTTCCTTCTGTCTGCATTCCCGAAAAATGATTCTGCCTGAGCGCTTCGTACAGTACAATGGCGACCGAATTGGACAAGTTCAGAGAGCGGATGGAATGCCGCATGGGAATCCGGATGCAGAAAGCCTCATGTGCGGTAAGAATCTCCTCCGGTATTCCTGCGCTCTCCTTCCCAAACATAATAAAGTCATTTTCCCCATAGGAAACTTCCGTATAGGAGCGCTTTGCCTTTGTGGTTGCCATCCAGATTTTTGCATTCGGATGGCATGCCAAAAACTCTTCATAATTCATGTAGCGCGTCACATCAAGCTGACTCCAGTAATCCATTCCTGCCCGTTTTATAGATTTTTCGTCGAGCCGGAAGCCCAACGGCTCAATCAAGTGCAGCGGCGTGCCCGTCGCCACGCAGGTTCTTCCAATGTTGCCCGTATTTGCCGGTATCTCCGGTTGATGAAGTATGATATGCATAAGTATCCGCCTATTTTTTCTGTTCCTTCCGAAGCTTTGTGATAAAGCGCTCCAATCTCTCCATCGCAACCTTTAATTTCTCCAGCGAGTACGCATAAGAAATACGCAGAAATCCCTCTCCGCTCTCCCCAAAGGCAGTTCCCGGAACAGCCGCCACCTTCTCCTCCTCCAGAAAACGGCTGGCAAACTCTTCGCTTGTCATGCCAAATTCCTTGATGCAGGGAAACACGTAAAAAGCGCCGAAGGGCTCAAAGCATTGCAGCCCCATCTCCCTGAAGGCATGCATCAGATAGCGTCTCCTCTGGTTGTAGGCAGTACGCATCTCGACAATATCCTCTTCTCCATTGCGCAGCGCTTCGATACCGGCATACTGTCCCGTAGTAGGCGCACACATAATGGCAAACTGATGTATTTTCGTCATCTGCCCGATAATATTTGCCGGACCGCAGGCATAGCCCATACGCCAGCCTGTCATGGCATACGCCTTGGAAAAACCGTTAATAAGTATGGTTCTCTCCTTCATGCCGGGCAGCCCTGCTATGGAGACATGTTTTCCCTTATAAGTCAGCTCCCCATAAATCTCATCGGACATCACAATAAAATCTTTTTCAATCGCAATCTTTGCAACCGCCTCCAAGTCCTCCCGCTCCATAATGGCGCCCGTCGGATTGTTGGGAAAGGGCAGAATCAACAGCTTGGTCTTTTCCGTCACGGCATCTAACAATTCCTCCGCTGTCAGGCGGAATTCATTTTCCTCTTTCAAATTGATAATAACAGGCTTCGCACCTGCAAGAACGGCACACGGCTCATAAGACACATAGCTGGGCTGGGGAATCAGCACCTCCTCGCCCTCGCCGGGATTTATAATTGCGCGCATTCCAATATCAATTGCTTCAGAGCCTCCCACCGTTACCAGCACTTCCCTGTCTGCATGGTAGCGGACGCCCTGCGTACGGTAAAGATAATTTCCAATCTCCTCTCTGAGAGTACGCAGACCCGCATTGGAGGTATATTTCGTATGTCCTTTTTCCAAAGAATAAATGCCCTCGTCACGGATATGCCAGGGCGTATCAAAATCAGGCTCGCCGACACCCAAAGAAATCGCATCCTTCATCTCGCTCACAATATCAAAAAACTTGCGGATACCGGAGGGTTTAATGTCAACTACCTGTTTGGCAAGCGGATTTCTCATGGTGTAATCAACTCTCTTTCATCTTCATATTTTTTCGTCAGTATCGTTCCATGCTCCTTGTATTTTTTCAATACAAAATGCGTCGCCGTGCTGAGCACGCCGTCCAATGTAGATAATTTGTCGGAGACAAAATTGGATACCTGCTTCAGCGTTTTTCCCTCAAGAGATACCAAAAGGTCATAGCCGCCGGAAATCAGGTACACGGAATGTACCTCGGAATATTTGTAAATACGCTCTGCAATATTGTCAAAGCCCTGCCCCCTCTGCGGCGTAATACGCACCTCTATCAATGCATTCACCTTTTCAATACTCGTCATCTCCCAGTTTATCATCGTATGATAGCCGCAAATAATACCCTCATTTTCCAGCGCGGCAAGTTCATTGACTACGTCAATCTCCTCCACGCCCAAAATAACCGCCAGCTCTTTTAAATTCATACGACTGTTTTTCTCAATAATGCGCAATAATTCTTCTCTCATCATTCTCTGTCTCCTTACATCATTTTAAAGATTTCAATCGCCTTCGGTCTTTCCAGAAAACGCTTCTCCTCTTCATTCATGACAACCCTGTCATTACCTTCCGTTATTTTGCCGATAACCGCGGCCGGTATCTGCGCTGCTTTCAAAGCCTGCACCAGATTCTCACCATTGTCCGCCGTCATCAAGAGGCTTCCCCCCGATAACAGTTCATAAGGATTTCGTCCCAAAAACTCGCAAATCTCTATGGTTTCCTGTTTCACGGGAATTTTTTTCAAATCTACCGAAAGTCCAACGCCGGCGCTTTCTGCAAGCTCCCACAGCGCAGCGAAAATACCGCCGCCGGAGACGTCATGCATCGCGCCCACATTGGACTTTGCGGCGGTGGCGGCCTCCGGTATAATCGAGAGGTACTTCTTAAAACCAATTGCTTTTTCTATCAAGGAAAGCGGATACCGTTCCGCAAGCTCATCCTGCATTCTGGCAGCAAGCCTCACCGTACCCTCCAGACCAATCCATTTGCTGAGCACCACGTCCTGTCCGGGACGCGCTCTGCCGGGCAAAACAGGCGAAAGCACCTCCCCCATAACACTCACTGTCACGCACGGCATCAATGCCGCCTTTGAAACCTCGGTATGCCCGCCCGCTATCTGTATGCCAAGCTCTGCTGCCGCTTCGTCAGCCTCCTGCATATGTCTCTTGATATCCTGCTCCTCTATATAAGCCGGCAGAAACATGGCAATCGTCGCCATAACCGGCTTAGCGCCGCAGCATGCAACGCCGCCCGCCGCTCTTGCCATAACGCAACCTACATCCTCCGAACTCTTTACCTCTATCATCTGGGTACATACGGCCGTAAAGGTATCTCCGCACGCAAAAACGGCGCAGTCCGACCCTACGCCTGCACCGTTTTTTACAGCATCATTTTTGCTTTTTATCTGTGTTAAAACACAACTCTTTAACACCGTTTCCGATATCTTTCCAACCTTCATCAACTGCATACCTTTTCCTTTGTTTTATCACTGTGCCGGTGCTGCGGGAGGCGCAGTCAGAAGAGCAATGACGTTTCTCACATGGTCTATACTTCCTGTCCCGATTGCCGCCATTATCTCATTATATGCATTGGGGTCCGCCGTAGAAACGCCTACCACTGCGCTCCGCGGCACCATCTTGTAGCTGCTGGTATTGATAACCTCACGGCTTACCTCCACACCATTTTCCTTTACAATCTTCCAAAGCCTTGCCTTGTAGCCGATATGCGCTCCCTCCACATTGCCGATATAGCCGATTGGCTGCGATGCATCCGGATAAATCGTATCGGATTCCGGCCGGATGGTCTCCAGCACTTCCCCCACATATTCCACGGTACGTCCTTCGCTTCTTGTTTCCACGCCATAAATATTAAACGTAATCTCTTTATTCGGCGTCGTATAACCTTCTATATAAATCGGATAATCCGTATTGTTCACAAAACGAAAATCCTTTCCCGAGCTGTCGGAAATCGCCGCATCTGCCGAAGGCCTTACGTAGGTAACTATCATCGAGTGATTGTAGCGCTCCGTTACTTCAAGCTCCGATAAAAGCACCGCATTATAAAGCGTAGTTGAAACCTGACAAATGCCGCCGCCAAGGGAATCCACTACCTTTCCGTTTAAATAAGAGCCCGCCAGATAATACCCGTTTTGCTGTGTAAACGGCGTAACCGTATCACAAGTAGAAAATTCGTCGCCCGGGTACAGAAGCGTTCCGTTTATCAGCCGGCATCCATTCGCCACGTTCGCGCTCCTGTTGGAGTTTGATGTGGAATAGGATGTGGTAAAAGAACCCAGCAGGTCTTTCACCATAAGAAGCTCCTCCTCGGAACCTCTCGGCTCGGTGACTGCAACCGAAAGCTGAATGGAGCACGACTCATGGTTCCATTCGCCCGCCAGATAATCATATATCACATCAATGGAATCCTCTATATCCAGCGTATAGCCGGTCTCTCCCTTCTGCACGCTGAACACACCGTTTTCCAGCGTCAGTCCCGTGTCCACCATTTCGGTGTCATACTGCTTGCATTCGTCCGCCAAAATCCGGTTAATCGCTACAATATCAAAATCAAGCTCTATCTCGTATACTTTATTTTCCTTTTCCAAATCCTTCAGCGCTTTATACCGCTGCACAATATTTCCCTGCGTGCCAAGGGTGGCTGCCGCATCCACAATCTCCGGATTGCTCCAGCTGACGCCGAGCTCACCGGCAGTCACTACCACGCCGTTTTCCTCCGTAACCAGAAGCGTAATTTCCACCTGCTTTAAGGAATCTATATATGCATTTACGGCGTCCTTTGCCTCGTCTGCAGTCATTCCGGCTAAAGAAATATCTCCTATGTAAATACCTGCTTTTATGGTATTGTCGCTTTTTGCCGCCGCTTCTTTTACCGGAAACAGCACAAGCACAGCGACTAATCCAAGCAGCAGGGCGATTTTTTTCATAACACTCTTCCTCATTTTAATTGCGCTCCTCAACACTTGCGTAATTGTTTTTTATTGCAATCTGTGTTACTCTTAAAAAGCAGACCTACGCGCCAAGCAGCATAGGAATTACCATGGCAAGAATCAGGAAAAGGACGATTACGCCCGCAATGATCCTCTGCGTTTTTCTGCTGTGAAAGTTAATCATGACAACCACACCTCTCTTTTTGCATAAAACCTGTTTGAAAGGAATTATATATGATAGGAATGTTTTTGTCCAGTCTAATTGTCTTTTGTCTGGTAATTGCTTTTACGAACCGCAGACATAAGAAAATGGTTGAAAAATATGAAAAGGAATTCTGGGACAGAGAAGCGCGCGCCAACAACACGCGCAAAAAATCTCTGGCAAGCCTTACCTATATTTCCATCCCTGATTATCTGCTGCCGGAGGACTTTATGCCCGAGGATGACGAGGTTTCTGCGCTGTTTGAAACCTTAAAGGAGCTTTCCGGACAAAAAATCGTCAATCTGACCGGCTATACCAACACCGATTTAAAGCTGGAATATGGCACTGCCAATATAACCTGTCTTTCCGAATACGACCAGAATTATACGCTTCTTGCGCGTTCTCTGCAACGGCTGGCTGAAATTTTATACACAAATGCACGCATAGCGGAAGCGCGCGCCGTACTTGAATTTGCCGTTTCCACAGGCACGGATGTCAGCCACAGTTATTATCTGCTGGCAGACATCTACGACGCCGATGGCGAATATGACAAAAAGGCGGCGCTCATCGAACAAGCCGACGCGCTCCGCTCCACCATGAAAAAAGTCATCGTCCGTACGTTGCAAGAATCCGGTCCGTATAGCGGCTGGCTTCACTCCGAGTAAGTTTATCCAATTCATATTCTACTTCTATTTTATGCTTTATGAGAAGCTTATATAACCGTTCCTTCTGAGCAGGTGTGGCAGGTGTTTCCCGCTTTACCTGATACTGCAGCCTAACAGGGGCAAAGACCGCGTTCTCTTCCTTTTTGCCAAAGTCTTCCCACAGCCTGTCATACAGCCTGCAGGTTGCTTTTGCATCCGCCAGCGCCCTGTGTCCTTTGTGCGGAATCTCATACTGTGCGCACAAAGAGTCCAGACTTCTGCTGGGAAGATTTGGCAGAAACCGCCGCGCAATCTTAAGCGTATCAATCCCCATCCTCTCAAACCTGATACGGTTGTTGACCGCCGCCTTTTTCAGAAAAGAATAATCAAACAGTACACTATGTCCCAAAAGCACGTCTTCCCGCAGAAACGCCAGTAAATCCGGCAGCACTTCCGCAATTTCCGGCGCGTTCATAAGTACTTCGTCAGTTATCCCCGTCAACTCCGTAATCTGTTCCCGCAGGCGGCAGGCAGGATTCACAAAAGTTTCAAAAATTTCAACAGGCATCCCCTTTTCCACCCGCACCGCACCGATTTCAATTATTTTATCCGTCTTGGGATTCAGCCCCGTTGTTTCCAAATCCACGCACACATAGCTTTCCTGCTTCTTCATCCTGCCGTTTCCCTTTCTGCCATATCTGTCATAAATTCACTCTGCAAGATAACAGTAACTGCCGCCTCATGCGTAAGCGGGTTTCGTTTCCGGTAGTCAAACAGTAAAAAGCCGTCCCTTTGCTTTGGCACGCTTTCCCAGACAGTATAATGAAACTGCTCCAAATGTGTCATGCGGGCAAGCTGGCGGCTGTCATAATCACCGTAATCCGGCAGATACCTTCTCTCCCTCTCTTCCTTTTTATAGAAAGCAGCCGCCTCTTTCCCGTAAGCTTCCTGCCCACCCGCAAAGTCCGGACGGCTTTTCGCTTTTTCCCGCAAATAAAAGTCAAACACAAGAAGCTCCCTGTAAAGCGCTTCCTCCCTGTTTCCATACTTGCCCGCAAAAGACAGCAGTATGCGGTAATGAAAATCCCTCGCCGGCATCTTAGTAAAAAATCCTTCCTTTGCGTAATAGTCCGCGAGCGCTTCATACATAGAAAACGGACTTTGAAAGCTTTCTTGCAGGACAAAAATCGTGTGATGAAACTGTCCGCCATTGTAATATATCTCAACCATCTGTTCTATTTTCTTAAGACGCCGTATCTCTTCATAGGAAATCCATTTGGTACGGAGCACCTCATAAGGGGGCGCGGCAGTATACACAATTTTATAGCGCTCTGCCATTTCATACAGATATGAGCCCTTCAGCACCTTCAGAAACCCGAGCTGAAGCTGATTTGGCTTCATGCCGTACACTTCGTTAAAAGAACGCCCAAAGCTTTGATAATCCTCAAAGGGCAGCCCTGCAATCAAATCCAAATGCTGATGCACCCTGCCGCCCCTGTTTATCTGCGCCACTGCCGCTTTCAGCTTTTCCATATCCGTCACGCGCCGTATTTCCGCAAGCGTCTCCTGATTGGCGGACTGCACGCCGATTTCAAGCTGCACCAGACCTGCGCGCATACTGTTTAACAGCTCTATTTCCTCTTCTTTCAGGATATCTCCCGCAATCTCAAAGTGAAAATTTGTGACGCCATTGTCATGCTCCTTGATATACGTCCATACAGCCATAGCATGTTCATGATTGCAATTAAAGGTACGGTCCACAAATTTTACTTGTTTGACCTGTCTGTCCAAAAAAAACTGCAATTCCTTTTTTACGACACCAATGTCACGGAACCGCACCGTTTTATCAATCGAAGAAAGGCAATAGCTGCACGAAAAGGGACAGCCGCGCTGCGATTCATAATATATAATCCTGTTTTCAAAATCTGTTGTATCTTCGTAAGCAAAAGGAATTTCCGTCAGAGGAAGCAATTCCCTCCTGCGGGTGACGCCTTCCTGCAGCACCAGCCCTGCGATACTTTGTATCTCTCCGCAGCCTTTTATGTAAAAAGCAAGCAGCTCTGCAAAAGTCTCCTCGCCTTCCCCCGCCATAATACCCTTAATCTGCGGATGGCTGCAAAGAATCTGCTCCGCATCCAGAGAAGCCTCCGGCCCTCCCAGCCAGATAGGAAGATCCGGCAGAAGCTTATGAAGCTCCGCAGTAAGCCCCATTATCATTTCCCGATTCCAGATATAGCAGGAAAAACCGATTACATCCGGCTTTCTCTTATAAATATCTTCCAAAACTTCTTCCATCCGGTTGTTAATCGTATACTCCGCAAGCTCCACATATCGGGCATTTTCCCCCGCATACCGCTTAAGGCTGTAAATTGCCGGGTTGGAATGTATGTATTTCGCATTGAGCGCCACCAGCAAAAATTTCATACTCCGAGCCTTTCCGCCGCCTGCTCCCAGACCTGCTCACGAATCTTTGGCACGGGTTCTCCCGATATCCGCACAGCTTCGCATACTGCCGCGTAAAAATAGTCAAGTCCGGTCTGCAGGGTTTTTTTGAGGCAGCGGCTTAATACCATGCCGCACTCGTCAAGACCTGCCTCAGTAAAGTCCTGCAAAAAGGAATCCAAATCATAGGGAATACTGACAAAATCCACTTGGTACGACGCTTTCCCACTCATATTCCGGACCTCCAACATGGCAAACTGCGCCTGCCTGCCCCTGCCGTCTATGGCACAGCCCAAAGAACCCGGATTCACATAGGTTTTGCCGCCTATACACTCCATTTCCTGATGGTGGGTGTGCCCGCCAAACAGATAGTCCTCCTTAAGCGCTTTTAAAATCTCCGGCTTTAACAGCGGCTTTTCCCACACATTGCCCCTGATATCCTCCGGTGTGCCGTGGCAGAGGAGCGTCGGCGGGCATCCCGCAAAGGAAAGCTTCTTAACAGAAGGTAAACTCTCAAAAAAGTGAATGTCCGCCTCCGTCACATGCTGCGCCACATAATACAGCAAGCCGTTTGCAGAAGAAGGCTTCCAGCCCTCGGGCTTGTAAAAGTTTCCAATCAAATACGCCTCCCTGTTGCCCCTTACCATTTCACAGGAATACCTCTCTCCCATATCATGCAGCAGGGAAAGTGTCCTTTGCGGATAAGGACCGTCCGTCACATAGTCTCCCAGACAGATGATGCCGTCCACATTTTTATGTTCAATATACGCCAAAAACGCCTCGAGTGCTTTATAATTTCCGTGAACATCACTGATGAGCGCAAGCCTTTTACAGTCAGCCATGAAAAAATCTCCTTTTGTGCAAAGTGATATACCTCCTTGCAGCTTATCCCTATTTTATCACGGCCGGCAAAGAATACACAAGCCCAGTTTTCCCTATTCCTCTCCGTCCGTCTCCAACGTAAAGCTTACGCTCCAGTCTCCCTCCACATAACCGCTTTCTTCACAAAAAAGACCGTACAGCGCATATGCGCCGGCGTCTGCATCCACATTCGCAAAAACATATTCATAAAATGTATAGGCAACGCCTCCCCAGCTTTCCTTCCACATAACCGAATTATCGCAAGTTCTTTCGTTCCCGCTCTCGTCCGTCAGAAAAAGACGTACATGACGGACTGCGCGGCTCTGGTCGCCCATGCAAATCTGCACCCGCAAATTTCCGTCTAAAAAGGCAATTCCCGTGACGGTAAAGCCGTCTGCAAGACACTCGCCGGCAGGCTTTACCTTCATAACAGCAGCGGCAGGACGCGGATCCTCCCGTCTCTCCTCATCCGTGCGCCGTGGGGAATGGCTCGTCAGCTCTGCCCACGCCGTCCAACTGCCTCCGCTCAAGGTTACGTTTTGAAGCTCCACTTCCGTCAGCGCTTCTCTTAAGTCAATCTCTCTTTCTTCCTCGCTGATGCTGCTCAAAATACTATAAACATAAAAGGTAAGTTTATCCGTTTCAAAGTCGTCCCTGCCCTGCAGACTGACCTTCCAATATGATTTCCCTGTCTCGGCATCATAACCGGCAAAGCCGTGGCCGCCCATTACACTACATCCGGTTCTGCTCTGCAGCCCATAGCCCGTCCACAAGTCAATCTCCCCGTTAATGACATTGCTGGCGCCTTCCGCATCTTGAAAAGAAATGTAAACTTCTGCCTGATTTCCCTCCACACAGACCGCTTCCACCTGCATAGTGATACCCTTTTTCGTGCAGGACTTTTCTATCGGCACAAAAAAATCTGCCAAAGCAGGCGAAATTCCCTGCAGAAACCGGTAAACGGCAGGTATGTTTGCCGCAAGTACCGGCATAATCGTCAGTGACACGATTGTCATAAATATGCCAATTGCCGCTGCCATCGTAAGCATCGGACGGACAACACGCGCCTGCCTGCTTTTTGCTGCCCTTCTTTCCTGCTCCTCTTCTTCTGCAGCCAATAAAAGCATTTTCTCTACCAATGCATTGTCGGGAATAATGGCGTCATACGCCTTTTTATAATTTTTCTGAAACATCATACATTTCCTCCTTCCTCCATCTTCTTTTTCAACAGTCTTCTTGCCCTCGTAAGCTGTGTCCTGACAGTTGACGGTTTCCTTTTCAGAACGGTGCTGATTTCCTCCACGCTCATATCCTCATAATAAAACAGATGTATAATGGTACGGTATTTTTCGGGTAAAAGCTTCACCTTCTCTATCAGTTCCGCCTCCTGCCCGTCACCGGCATACCGTTGTGCGGCAAACGCTTCCTCTCCGCGCCGCCGAAGCCTCCCTGCATAAGATTTTGATGCGCCCTGCTCTTCGTTTTCATCAAACCCGCCTGTACGGCTCTGCCATGCAGATTTCCAAAAATTCTTGCAGCGGTTTACCGTAGCGCGTATAAACCATGCCTTTTCATGCTCCTCGTTTTGAAACTGCGGATTTTTCCTGATATAACCTGCGAAGACCTCCTGATAAATGTCATCCGCGTCATATTTATCCTTTACCAGCGCATATGCCAGCCGGTAAACCATCTCTGAATACTGCAGAATGGTCTTCTTCAGCCTCTCCTGTCTTTCCTCAGGCTCCTTCATTCTGTCACCTCCTTTTGGCATGTGGTAATTACAAAGTGTGATATACTGTTTGCAGTGCCCGTTATATATACAAAGCAAAAGGATAAAAAGCTACAAAACTTTTTTATATCAAAAAAAGAAAAGCACATGGCTGTTGCTGCCCCATGCGCTTTGTGATTCTCTAATCCATTTGATTCAGTTGTCAAAGACTGTAAGCAAATATTTTGTCAGCCTTGCGGTTACGGTCACTCTCCGGTCTTGTCGGCGGCATTGTCCAGAATCAGTGTTTGCGGCGGCAGAAACAGTTTAAAGTGCGCATATGCCTGATATAGCTCCTCAGCGCTCTGAAACCATCCCTTCCAGACTGGTTTCGTTTCCTTGTCGGCAAGGTACAGGGACAACGTGTAAAAACGGCGGAATGTCCTCATATCAACCGGCTCCCGTGTCAATACGACCCTGTGAATGCTGCCGGTCCGAAAGATACGGCTTTTCCCGGGCTGCCGCATATAACAGTAAAATGGCGCCGCCATGATTTCACATTCCTTTACCTGCGGCAGCGGCTGGTATGTAATACAAACCGCCGCAGACATTTGCCGTGCAAATTCCTGACGCTCCTCCTCAGAGGAAAGTTCTTTTTTGACGGAAGCCATAAGAGGCTTTACCAGCCGTCTTTTATAATTTCCCAAAAATAGTATCAACAGCATAACCACAATCATAAAGAAAAACGCACCAAGCTGCATTGCGCCGCCGCCGTCCAACAGCATAATCAAGTTAAGCAAAGCGAGCGGAACCATAAGAAGGGCAAGAAATATGCATAAAATCCGTGATTTTCCAAAACGCTCCTTGATCGTTTCCTTTTCCTGTCTCAACCATGTTTCAAACATTGTTTTTCTCCTTTACAATATACGGGGTTTTTTGTTAGTATATCATGTAAGAGAAACCGTAGCAAGATGAAGTATGGATTCTTTGCTTTACGAAAGGCAGGAACACACATGAATCGCTCCAAACAACCCGCATGGCTTGACAATGCAGTATTTTATGAGATTTATCCGCAGTCCTTTTATGATACGAATGCAGACGGCATCGGCGATTTTCAGGGAATCATAGACAAACTGGACTATATTGCAGATCTGGGCTGCAATGCTATCTGGCTCAATCCCTGCTTTGCCTCTCCCTTTGGAGACGCGGGATATGATGTGTCAGATTATTATACCGCTGCTCCCAGATATGGCACAAATGCCGATTTGAAAAGACTGTTTGATGCGGTACATAAACGGAATATGCATCTTCTCCTTGACCTTGTGCCGGGACACACCTCCGTAGAACATAAGTGGTTTCAGGAATCCATGAAGGCGGAGAAAAATGAATATACGGATCGCTACGTCTGGACAGACAGCGTGTGGGAGGAACCACCGGGAATGGGCTGCCTCAGAGGAATTTCCGCACGAGACGGCTCCTGCGCTATCAATTTCTTTTCCAATCAGCCCGCTTTAAACTATGGATTTTATAATCCCCGGCGCCCGTGGCAGCAGTCCATGGACGACGAAGGCCCCAAGGCAACGCTTGCCGAATTGAAAAATATTATGCGTTTCTGGCTGCAAATGGGCTGCGACGGCTTCCGCGTGGATATGGCAGGCTCCCTTGTCAAACACGACGAGGACGGCAAAGGAACCATCAAACTGTGGCAGAATATAAGGGATTTTCTCGACAAAGAGTTTCCGGATGCCGCCATGGTTTCCGAGTGGGGCGAGCCGGACAAATCCCTTGCCGGCGGCTTCCATATGGACTTTCTGCTCCATTTTGGTTCTTCCCACTACAATGCGCTGTTTCGCTGTGACAAGCCCTACTTCTCCAAGACAGGCGAAGGCTCTGCACGCGAATTTATTGCCAAATATAAAGAAAACCTGCAAAAAACAAACGGCAGAGGATTGATGTGCATCCCTTCCGGCAATCACGATATGGACAGACTTTCCCGCAAACTCGATACGGATGAAATGAAAATTGCTTTTGCCTTTCTGCTCTCCATGCCAGGTGCGCCTTTTATCTATTACGGCGATGAAATCGGTATGCGTTATGTGGAAAACCTGACCTCTGTGGAAGGCGGCTACAACCGGACCGGCTCCCGCTCCCCTATGCAATGGGACAAATCCGTCAATGCAGGCTTTTCCGACGCTCCCGCAGAAAAACTTTACATTCCCCTAGACAGCGCGGCGGACAGACCAGACGCGGCAAGTCAGCTTGCGGATGAATCCTCTCTTCGAAGCGAGGTCAGGCGCCTTATTTCGCTGCGCCTGCAGAACAAAGCGCTGCAAAGCCATGCGGAAATTGCGTTCGTACAAGAAGGCTATCCCCTCGTCTATACCAGAAAGTGCGACACCCAGCAGATAACCGTTATCCTCAACCCTGCGGCAAAAGAAGCTGTTGTGGAAAATGTAAGCGGAAAGCTTTTGTATACTGTTGGAGGCGAGGTTACGCTGAAAAACGGGAAGTGTGTAATTGGGGGATGCAGTGCGGGATTTGTTGAGAACTAAGCCGGCTATTATATTTTTCACCCAATTACATATGATATTAGCAGCAACACCCGTCATTGTACGCAGGGTTAAAAGGCGCACCGTGGCGGGTGCTTTATTTTTGTTGAATATCTAAATCTATCCACAAAGCAGGACGTACAGCAGCAACAGAAGCAACATCACTTCCTTCCTCATTCAAAACACCATCAACGGTGACATTAATGGCATAATTGGGATATCTGCCAGAAGACTGCAGCCACCAGTAAGAATCACCCTCTTTAGCCCGTGCATACGCTGTCAGTTTGCACTGTCTTTCTTTATCCGAAATAAAATACACATTCGCATCTACTCTATCAAGCAAAAATATCCGTTCCTGTATAAAATGATTGGCATTTGCGGTGTTGTCTGCAAAGGCATCAGTAGCCTCAGCAGTAACAAACATCATTTTCTCGCTTTCGGAGAAAGCTTCATCAATAAACGTGCTATTTAACCATTCCCACAATGAACACGTTTTCCATGTACAATCCGCATCTGTATATGTGCTGTATGGCTGGACATCAAGCGCATATTTACTAACAATAAGGGCTTTATCATCTACTATCCAGAGAACAAGCCACTCTATATCCTCTTTGCCATTTGATATGTCGTTGTCCTGCTCATACTTACCCAAAGTTATATAAGCACCTTCTTCGACCAGTCCGACTCTATCATAAACTTCTTGTCCATACCTTGCTATAAAGTCATTTTTCCTTTTTGCCAGAATTATCACAACGGCAAGAACAACCGCTGTACATACAATAAAGGCTGCCATAAGAGCTATTTTTTTCTTTTTCTTTACCCGTCTTTCAGCCTCTTGGCGGACTATTTCTGCCCGTCGCTCACACTCTACTCTTTTGGTCTCTTCTTTTGCTTTGATTCCCTCAATCCTCTTACGGCAGGAAGCAATCTGTTCATCTGCAGAACGCCAGCCCAAAATACTTTCGAACATCTTTATAGCAGCTTCATAATCAGATATCTGCGCACCAGCCTTTGTCATTTTAAATCTTGCCCCAGAAAAAACAGCATTCTTTCTTGCAGCATCGGCATCTTCAAGACATTTCTCAGCAAGAGCAGCCGAATCCTTATATTCCCTGATTTCGCTAAACAAATTCGATGCCTTT
>ERZ779622.244-NODE-244-length-36092-cov-10.912951_pt1 | contig 36092 bp, 36 predicted proteins | sample MGYA00514188_ERZ779622 | MGnify/ENA primary metagenome ERZ779622 (study PRJEB29562, sample SAMEA4376702) | mouse gut metagenome | isolation source: Cecum | study: EMG produced TPA metagenomics assembly of the A DSS colitis mouse model was used to assess the... | reverse complement strand
CAGCTTGTTTAGTTTATCATAGCTTTTCGCGTCTGTCAAGCACTTTTTTTATTTTATTTATTTTTTGTATCTTTAAACTTTGTAAAGATAATTTTCATCGCTCATTTATCTCAGCGACGAAAATTATCTTACCACGACATTCTTCATCTGTCAACAACTATTTTCTATTTTTTTCAACATTTTGTATCTTTTAACTTTTCCGCTTCCTTTTCAACTACCTCTTTATCAATCCGTTCAAACAGGATTTGTATATTGGGGATTTGATATCCTCCATGAATCTGATGGATATGCCACTCTTCGTCTATCTCAAGCCAACGACAGATTTTTTCTGACGAGAACGGCAAAAACGGTTTGAGCAGGACTGCCAGATTTGCTATGATCTGTACACATTGATATAACGTAATTTTGCAAGTGTTTTCATCGGAAGTGCGTGTGATCCACGGTGCACATGTATCAAAGTACTTGTTTGCCCATCGAACAAATTCAAACAGTCCATTCAGTGCGTCCTTGAATGCCCCTCGCTCGATCAAACTGCCTGTTGTGTCGTACAAATTCTCGATTCGTTCCATGATCGCTGTATCTGCTGCCGCGTCTGGCACGGTTCCATTCCAGTACTTATTTATAAATGTCAGTGTCCGGTTAACAAAATTACCATATGCGCCCAGCAATTCTCCGTTATGGCTATTGACATACTCTCTCCAAGAAAAATCTGCATCTTTCTTCTCTGGTCCATTTGCCAGAAAATAATATCTGATAGAATCAGGATCGTACCGTTCTATCAGATCTTTCACCCAGATTGCATAATTTTGGCTTGTGGATATTTTCCTGCCTTCCAGTGTCATATATTCACTGGATACAATCTGATCTGGCAGATGCCATCCCGCTCCATTTGCAATGAGCAGCGCCGGCAAAATAATGGTATGAAATGGTATATTATCCTTGCCATGCACATAATAGTGTTTTGCATTGTCTCCCCACAAAGCATTCTCATCCATCCCACGCGCTCTTGCAACGCGTCTGCTTGCAGACAGATATCCCAACACATTCTCTGCCCAGATATAAATTGTCTTTTGTTCATATCCTGCCCTAGGGACAGGGATTCCCCAAGCTAAATCTCTTGTCAGTGCCCTGTCCCGCAGCCCTTCCTCAATGTAACGGTCTGTGAATGCCACGGCGTTTTTCCGCCATGATGCCCCCTGCGCAGCGAGCGCTCTTAATTCCTTCTCCAATTTTGATATTGCGATATACAGATGTCTGGATTTACGAAATATCACTGGGCGGCTGCATACTGCACAGACTGGATTTATCAGATGTTCAGGCTCCAATACGGTTCCACAGTCATCACACTGGTCTCCTCTGGTCTGCTTCTTACACTTAGGACAAATTCCAAGGACAAATCTGTCTGCCAGAAAGCTTTGACAGGTTTCGCAAAATGCCTGCGGCGTCTCCTTCTCATACACCAAATCACGCTGATACAGGCGTGCATGAAACTCCTGTACAAACTTTTTGTGTTCCTCATCGGATGTCTTTGTATAGCAGTCATAGCTGAATCCTAGTTTGTCAAAACACTTCACAAATTCTTCATGATAGTAGTCACTGATCGCCTGTGGTGTCCGTCCTTCCTTTTTGGCACGGATTGCAACAGGAGTTCCATGGCAGTCACTTCCTGACACGTACGTCACCTGATCGCCGCAGGCGCGATGATACCTTGCCAGCACATCCCCCGGCAGCAATGCCGCGATATGTCCGATATGCAATGAACCGTTGGCATACGGCCATGCACCTCCGATTAAAATTGTTCTATTCATTTTCAATCCCTCATTTCTATATCGTGTTAACAACGTTTTTTACATTTTTTATGGGCATCCATCCGCTTCTAAGGACACCCGCATGCATCAAAAAAGCCCTCCTCTCTGAAAATTTACTTTTCAGGGACGAGAGCTGCTTCGCTTCGTGTTACCACCCTAAATTCACCCTGATCTCACGATAAGGACCTTATCAACTACGGGCGAGAAATGATTCACCGATAGTCTATCACGTTAACGGGTGCACCCGTCGCAGCCTTGGCATATCCTATCCGATTATGCTTCGGTGCGCAGCTCCGAGACCATTTTCAACCGTTCCTTCCATGCCTGCTCTCACCTATACAGACTCTCTGTATTGTATCTAACGGTCTACTCTTCTCTTCACAGCCTTTGTTTTTATATGCAAAGTATTATATCATATTAAAATTCATTCGTCTATAATTTTCACAATTTATTTTTACCTGTTACTGGAATGGAGTGAACAGTAAGATAAAACAAATTTATTTTTGAGGGTCAAAAATTCCTCCAACTGCATTAAAGTATAGAACAATAGTGCTCTTGCCTCAAACTCCTCCCTGCTCTGGGGAAGTGTTTCGCGTTTCATGTCAGAGAACATTTTTTCCAGCAGTCTTAATAATTCTTCTACATTGTTATCGCGATGATACTGTGCTTCGATCTCCTCAAAAAAGGCAGCGACCTGCATCGTCTGTGCTGGAAGCATCGTGATTCGGACAATGCTGTCGTAAATATTTTTGAGTACCCTGCTCTGATTCTCGCGCATTCTGATGTAATCCAGCTCGTATGCAGACTGGCTCCAGAGTGTATTGTTCCAATTTCTAAGCGCACATTCCTTGGCGAGATGAATCTTATCCTCAAGCCGCACAAAACAGTCCGAATGATAGTTTGTCTTGTCCTCCTGCCTGATATTTTCTGCCATTCTGTGAATGATTCCCTTGATTTCATCGTCAACCAGCTTCGAGAGCCTGTCAAATTCAACTTCCTTTTTCCTCAGATGGAGATTGATCAAAATCCCATATAACGTGCCGACGGCAAATACCAGCAATTCGTTCACTACCATAGCGCTGTCAAAACGCTGTTCTGTCAAAAAATGAGAGATCAGCACGGAATCCATCGCGATTGCCTGTCCCCATCCGGCACTCAGACATAAAAACGCAAACAAAAAGAGATATAAAATAAATGCGATAACGCTAAAGTCCAGCCATCGAAAACACAAATAGGAAAGAATCAGCGCACACAAAAAAGCCAGCCCTCTGTCTCTGGCAGTCTGAAGCGTTTCGCGCTTTGTATTCTGGATGCTCAAAACAGTGATAATCCCTGCTGTGATGGCGTAGTCAAGCCCCAGCAGATTCGCTGTCAGAATTGACAGCACTGCTGCGAGGGCAATCTTAAACGCCTTTAAGATATGAAAACCTTTTATCCATTTCATTTATTTCTTCTTATCTAATCTTATGCCTTGATAAAATCCAATATTTCCGACTTTTGTTTCACGCCGACAGACGTAGCAGCCGGCGCGCCACCCTTAAAGAGAATCAAAGTTGGTATCGAACGTATTTTGTATTTGAGCGCAAGCGTGTCCGCCTCATCTGTATTTACCTTGCAGATCTTCACGTCCGTGACTTCCTGTGCAAGCTCATCAATCACTGGCGCTAACATTTTGCAGGGTCCGCACCAAGGCGCCCAGAAATCGACGAGTACTGGAATGTCTGAGCCGAGTACCTCCTTCTCAAAATTTGCTTCTGTCAAATGTATTACTGCCATAGAACAATCCTTCCTTTCAAATATTTGATATCTGTTTTTTGATATCAATAGTATACCACCTTTCCATGAAAATAGTAAACAAGAAACTATCCTTTCTTTTATTCTTTATTTTGCCCATTGAGCACCATCGCAAGAATATGCGCCAGCGGGTCGCAGGCATTCATCGCCTCCTCAAGTGTATTGGTCTGTGAACCCAGCTCAATGAGGAGACTTTTGGGTCTAAAGTGCAGGTTATACCGATATCCTTTTAGATATATACGCCTTGTGAGTCCCGGATAGTACTCTTCTGCTGCCAGATGCATCTGAAAGGCAAACGACAGATTATCCTGCACATAGGGATTTGGCAGGTTCTCTAGTGTTCCCAATGAATTTGTATAGCACAAACCATTAAAGAACATAAATCTCGCTGTTGGTCTGTCCTGTATGGTGGTGACAAGTTTGGTATCCGCATTGGTCTGGTCTCTGTGCAGGTCTATCATCACTTCTATGGAAGGATTCTCTGCAAGCACTTTGTCCAAACCTGCCATAGCATTAGAATATGCATAATCCCTGCTCTCCACATCATATTCTCCTGTATGATGCAGCACATTAAACCCATATTTTGTGCGGAGAATATCACACAGGTGCTCACCGACTCCGACAATGCTTTCCGATGAATCTCCCGCTGTAGAATCTATGTACGCCTCTTGGGAATGCGTGTGATACACCAAGATTTGAACCTTGCTGTTGTCCTGTTTCATGGCTGCATCAAACCCCATCAAGGTATTGTACTGAAGCTGGTCAGACCGAATCTGTGTGGTCGGGTCCACCGCGTAAAACGAGCGCTTGATGAATGCCGGGTCTGTCAATTGCTGCGCTGCATATCTGGCAACAGGTGCCTGCACAGGCACAAAATCACCTGTATTCATTTCGCTGGCAAGGCTGTTTTCATTGGCAATGGCTTCCTCACGAATCTCAGTCTCAATCGTATTCTCCTGTTGATTCTGATATGCCAGACTGTTTTCAGCGGCAGCCATCTGCTCAATCACAGATGGCTGCCGATACTCCGTGATCTGATTCTCCTCCTCCGCATCCTGAAACAGACACATCTCCAACGGCATTCCTTTGAGAAACTGATAGTGCAGTCCGTTTTGCTCACTGCCATTGACATACAGCAGATAGGGATTGGAAAGACGGATTCCCTGCCTGAATGATGCGCTGTATAGCTTCTCAGCAAACGACGCATTGTTTTCCATATTATTTTCTATATCATATATGGCACGCATCATAAGATGTGTGAGAATCAGCAGGAAAATGACAATCCAGATTCCCTGCTTCCTGATTTTATGATTCCTGTTCACACACGAACTCCCATCTGCCCGCTTGAACGGGCGTACTAATCTTGCTCCTGCTCCATGTCCAGCGCGATATTGATTGCCTCTGACAAGGTAAAGCTCAGTCTTTTTGTCGTCTCATCAATATTCTTTGCTGTTACATACATATTATGAAGCTGGGTGTCTGTACTATTCCTAAAATAATCAAGTGAAGCTTTTCCTCCATCGTATTCCTCCGACAGCTTCTCAAGCGCATCAGAAACAATCGTTCCCGCATCCACTACCATAGGAATCCCTATCGCGATGACCGGCACACCAAGACTTTCTTTGGTCAGCGCATTTCTGTGATTTCCGACACCCGATCCCGGATGAATGCCTGTATCTGTGATCTGTACCGTCCGGTTGAGCCTTTTGGTACTTCTCGCTGCCAGCGCATCTATTACTATTACTATGTCTGGTGTTGTCTCTTTTATTACTCCTTTTATAATTTCTGCGGTTTCCATGCCAGTCTTTGCCATAACGCCCGGCACCAGTGCACTGATCTGGTGCATCTTAGACGCTCTGTACGCCTGCTTGCCATATTCCCGTATGATATGCCGCGTGATAAACAAGTTGTCCACGGTGCATGGTCCGAGAGAATCCGCTGTGACATCACGGTTTCCAAGCCCTACTACCAGAACCGACTTCTCCTCCTTGTCAATCTCCGGCAGGACGCACTTTAACTGCCTTGCAAGCTCCTCAGAGATTTCTCTGTGATAATCCTCATCGCTCTCCTGAAGTGCAGGTGCCTCCAGCGTGATATAGGTTCCCATTGGCTTTCCCATACTTTTTGCTGCATTCTTGCTCAAAATCATTACCTTGGATATATGAACATCATCCAAGATATCATACTCATCAATGGATATTCCCCTCATCTGGCCCGATGCCTGTTTTCTGACGCTCTCCGTAGCCTCCAATGCCAAGTCTGTCCGAATCTGAAACTGCTGCATACCAAATCCCCCTTTTTTATACGGTTCCTTCTTGTAAAAAGTATTTTTTGTAATTTTTTCAAGAATATGTATTGACAGATCAGATTCCATAAATTACAATATACAAGTATGTTTCCATCAGTTCGTCCGTGTCCGGCTTTCATGGAAACAAAAATGATTAAACATCGGGAAAAATGGGAGGTGTCAAGCATGGCAAACATCAAATCTGCGAAAAAGAGAATTTTAGTCAACAGAACAAAGGCTGATAGAAATAAAGCTATTAAGTCTGGTGTAAAGACCGCGATCAAGAAGGTTTACACGGCTGTAGAAACAAATGATAAGGAAGCTGCTGCTGCTGCTTTATTAAATGCGACAAGCGTCATTGATAAGGCTACAACAAAGGGCGTATATCACAAAAATTATGCTTCCAGAAAAGTTTCTCGTTTATCCAAGGCTGTAAACCAGATGGCTTAGGCTTGCATATAGAAAATAAATAAATATCGTAAAACAAAAACAACCCATACCGTCATGTGGGTTGTTTTTTTGTAATCCTCTCATACTGTCCATTCATCCAGTCAATCGCCTCAGCAAGCCCCTCCTCGCTAAAAGCAAAAAATCTGGAAATCTTCTCTTCATCTGGCGTTGCTTCAAATCCAAAAGGCTCACTCCACAGATAGACCTGAAGTTTTTTCTCCTCCTCCACCTCCGCCTGATGCAGCATAAAACGCATCCCCTGATAACTCCCTGTGAAATCTTCCTTTTTCACAAAATTAAGTGATAAAAATGCCTCCCTTGTCAGCATGGCGATACACCTGTCTGCGTCAACACCTCCATGAGAGACCCTTTCACAGACACATAGCGATAGGGCGGATTGGACTCTTCATGAAAAACAGGAGATCGGTTGATATAAAATCCATCAATACCCGCCGCCTTGGCGCCTGCCATATCAGACTTCAATTCATTTCCAATCATGACAGACTGTGCCTTGTCGAGGTGATACCGCTCACAGCAGATATTATAAAATAGGGGATCGGGCTTCATACAGCCCTCATCCGATGAGATCAAAATAGCGTCAAAATACGGTTCAATCCCTGTCAGCTCAAGTTCCTGCCATGTAAAACTTCTCTGCGCATTGGATAACAGATAAATCTTCTTTCCGGCACGTTTTAATCCTTCCAGACATGCAAGCGTGTCTGGAAACAGACGCAGATAAATCAGCGAAATCCGTCGAAAACTCTCACAAAGCCATTTTATTTGTAATTCTGTGAGATCATATCCCTTTGCCAAAAAGACATCATCGAATACGTCCTCAATCTCAATCTCAGGGCAGCGTGCATATCCTATCTTTTCTGCATTCTTCCTGTACTTTTGCTCAATCGTTGTATAGAGATACCCAAAATGTTTCCAGTCAAAATAGTACCCCTGCTTTCTCAGCCACTTTGCATATTTCTTGAAAAAGTTCTTGCTGGACTCATCCGTGTGAATATCAATCAATGTTCCATACAAATCAAAAATATAATTCTGATACATTATTTTAGAACCTCCTTTAACAATAATTCCTCATCAAAATCAGGGATAAAACTCTCCTTCGCCGTATCTCCTTCCTGAATAAAGGCATTTTGAATCCCTAATTCGATGGCGTAATCAACCACTCTCTCATACTCCCTGCGTGTTACCCGCCGGCTGATTTCGGGATAATCCTCTATGTCCTTTGGCGGCGTATACTGGTTCATGATGCTGATGTATACATCCTCCTTGTACGTATCATAGAGATATTTGAGAACCGCCTTGGCATCGTTGACGTGCCCGGGCAGCACCATATGTCTGACAATGACACCTGTTCTCATCTGTTCCCCGTCAAATACCGGTGCGCCTGTCTGGCGCACCATCTCCCCGATAGCGCGGGATGCATACGCAAAATAATCCGGCGCTCTGGAATACTTCTGTGACACTGCTGCACTGTAATATTTGAGATCTGGCAGATAAATATCAACAACACCCTCCAATAAGCGCAGTGTATGAACCGTCTCATAGCCTGATGTATTATAGACTACAGGAATGGAAAGGCCCTGCATTTTGGCGCTTTTTAGCGCATCTGCAATTTGAGGGGCAAAGTGGGTGGGTGTCACCAGATTGATGTTATGTGCCCCCTTATGTTGCAGCAGCAGAAACAATGCTGTGAGCTGTTCTGGCGTGAGTGCTTTTCCTTTCTCTCCGAACGCGATTGTCCTGTTCTGGCAAAACACGCATCTGAGCGGACAACCGGCAAAAAATACTGTACCTGACCCTGCACTGCCGCTGATACAAGGCTCTTCCCACATATGAAGCGAAGCCCTTGCCACCCGCACTTGTTCGGTTTCACCGCAGTATCCTCGAACATTTCTTCTATCTACACAGCATTGTCTGGGACACAGCGCACACTTTATTCCCTCAGCCATTTGTTCAGACATTTATATACCTCCTTGGGCTCAATGGGTTTGGAGATATGACCATTCATGCCACACTGAAATGAATTCTGCACGTCGCTCTCCATTGCATTTGCGGTCATGGCGATAATAGGTATGGTTTTACAGTCCTCTCTGTCTATATTTCGAATCTGCATCGCAGCCTCATCTCCCCTCAGAACTGGCATCGTGATGTCCATAAAAACAAGATCATATGTTCCCTCTGTTGCATTTCTTAGCTTATCGACTGCTTCCCTGCCATTTCTGGCTTCATCAACCGTAAGCTCTGCATCCTCCAAAAAGCCTTTGACAATTTCCAAATTCATGCGCTTGTCTTCCACGATTAGAATGCGTTTGCCCGGATATTTTCCCTGAAGCACTGCAAAATCAATCTCTTTGCCAGTGATTTCCTCCTCACAGATTTTAAACGGAAGCATCACTGTGATCTTTGTTCCCACACTGACGATACTTTCGATCTCAATTGTCCCTTTCATCAATTCCACAAGGTTCTTGGTGATCGACATGCCAAGCCCTGTGCCCTCAATCTGTTCAGACAAATCTGTCATTTCACGCTCAAAGGGTTCAAAAGCACGCTTTACGAAATCGCCGCTCATGCCGATTCCGTTATCTCTGATAATAAATAAAATGGAACACTTTCCCTCGTCCCTCGAAGTCTGTTCAATGACTTCCATACTGATTCTGCCAAACGCTGGTGTATACTTTACTGCATTCGATAGGAGATTGGTAATAATCTGACGCACCCTCAGTTCATCCATGAACAGATACCGATGCACAATCCTGTTGCAATCAATTGCAAAAATCTGTTGATTTTCCTCACAGCGGTTTCGAATCAGCCGCTCCAAATCTTCGATCAGTTTTACAAGATCTCCTGATTTCTCACGCACTTCAATGACACCACTCTCAATTTTGTTCATATCAAGCACATCATTGATCAATGCCAGCATATTTTGAGAGGACAAAAGTATGGTGTCCAGACACCGGTCTACCTCCGCTGCATCCCCAATATGCTTTTTGGCTAGATATGCCATCCCCAATATAACATTCATCGGTGTCCTGAGATCATGTGACATTGTAGACAGAAATTTACTCTTTGCATTGTTGGCACTCTCTGCCTGTAGCAGTGCTTTCTCCAAATCCTTGCTCTTCTCTGCCAAAAGTTTTGTCATTTCGAGTTCCTTTTGAACCTGTTCTGCTTTCCACAGCTCATGTTTTTTGAACGCATCAATATTTCTGATCAGAATAACCATTCTGGAACCCGACAGCATGTTGACTTTGGCATTGTACTGACGATAATAATGATATTCTCCCTTTTTATCCCGAATACGATATTCACACTCTGCCCTGCCCTCGCGCTCAAAGCGCTCATCTGACAGCTCTGTATGAAATTTCTCGATATCCTGCTCATGAATATTTCTCAAGATCGCATTGACCAAATCCGCATAGATTCCTTTTTCTGGAAAATCCAATATCCTCTCAAGCCGGCGGTGCAGGCATTCATACCGGTCTGCTTCGATATCCCGGATTGCAACCAGCGTATAGATGTGGTTCATCGCCTCCGACGCAAGCACCTCATTGGTCCTGATCTGCATTTCTTCATTGTAGTCTCTGATCGCAAAGATCATCTTCTCATTTCCAGCTCCATACTCCGGCACAGGAAAACATTCGAGCCTTTTCCACTGATCTTCGTAGGACTCATAGACAAATTCGATTTTTTTCTCTCCCGCTGCAAAGCGCCGCTTGATCTCCTCTGTATTGAGGAGCTGGCTGAAAATCTCCCTATAGGGCGGCTTTGTCCATGACACAATCGCCATTTCCATCAGATGTGCAAAATCACCTGTGAGACTCCTGATATAGCTGCCATACTGTTCTGTAGACCGGATAATCTCATAGGAGCCTTGGCTTAGGTCAACCACATATACCTCAAAGTACTCACGGCTAAAATACATGAGCATCTCATCGCGCTGCTGCTCACGGTGCGTATGGTGCATCTCCCCTGTATTTTCAGAAAAAGTTGCAGCCACCTTTGACGTTTTTGTCATCATCAAAAGGACAACACAGACAGATGCCAGCAGCAAAGATACCGCCTGTATCACAAAAATCTGCCGTTTGATTTTCTCGCTGTGCCTGTCCAGCTCATCCACTCTGTCCTCAGTAATCATGGATAATTCCCACAGTTCTTTCGTGACCTCCTCCGCTATGGAATGGTATCTGGGAAACGCATCCTGCCAAGAGTCTGCTTCAGAATCAATGTATTCTGAGTTCGTAAAATCATAATTCAGCGTGTCAATGATATATGCTTTTAATGGCTGTGTCCCCTCATAAGCGCTTGCATCTACCTGATACCGCTTTAACGCATAGCGCAGAAAAAAAAGCTCATACTCCTGTAATTTTTCACAATTCTCCTTGAGCACTGCACTCTTTTCGCGCTCTTTCCTTGAATGCTCATGTGCTGCCAAAGTCTTTAACAAATCCTGCCTGCCGTTTGGCCCCTTCTTGAGATTCCAGTAGTACTTAAAATATTCAATATCTCCCATAGTGACATAGGTCCGCATATAATACGACAGGTTGCCAGATGTCATAGCAAGCTGGCTGTATAATCCTATCTGCTCATTCTTCTCCTGTTTTGCGTCATCATTCTGGGATAATTGTCTGTCAAAATATCCCATATTGATACTCAAAAGTACGATTAGCAGAAAGATACATATTAAAATCAACGACGTCCGGGTACTCTGCATCCACTTCTTCATTTGAGAACGAATTTCCTTATAGTTTAAAAATCAAATCATGATTGATCTGCTTGGCATTTTTTATGATGTTCTGTTCCTGATCTTTCAGGTATAGCTGAAGCTGTGCCAGTTCCCCCTCATCAAAGCCTCTTGAATTGACTACTGTCCTGCTTGGCAGCACGATCTCTGCGTAGTCGTCTGTGTCCTTTGACTTTCTCTCAAAACATACATGGATGACTTTCCCCTTCTTCCCCGGCAGCAATCCTGTATGTGTCATTGTAATCTTATCACTGTCATTTATCTTGATATCCATCGTGTTACGCTCCTTCTATTTTATTAATATCAAATGATGAAAGAACGCGACTGCGCGAAATACTTCCATCTGCGATACCCTCATTTCCAACTGCATCATCTGCTCCTGCCAGTCTCTGTCGTTCTCAATGGACTGATTCTGCTGCAAGTCCCAAAAGGTTCGTATGCCATATACTTTTGCAACTGTTAGTCCGTTATCTGACCATTTTGCAATATCATCATCTTCATAATAATGAATGGTGCCATACTTGGAGGTTATTATTTCTTTTCCATCAAGCAGCGCATTCGCATTTTCAAACTGATTATGGAGCACTGTTTCCAGCATCACCCTGCCCATACGGTTGTGCTTTATGACAGAAAGCATTCCACATGGCTTGAGTACACGGTATAATTCTCTGATGACCGCCTCTCTTTCGGCAACATACTCTAAAACGTTATGACAGAATACGATATCAAAAGCGTCATCCTCCAACGTTTTTAATGCATCCAGACTGCCTATGATATGCTGATAAGAATGTTGTTTTGACCGCTTCATGACACTCTCCTCTGAGGGCTCTATTGCGATGACCTGATTGTGCTGTGCATAATGGTCCGCTGTGACTCCAAAACCACTTCCAAAATCCAGTATTTTTTTATTTTGCAGCTCTCCTAGCTGCCGCCATACAATCTTTTTGAGCAGCAGCTCCCACGGTAATAATTGTTCCACGTTTTGGTTACTCCAATCGTTTTTCTTTTGACTTCTGTTTCATTATAATATAAATTATTGGAAATGCAAAGGGGTAATTCCCATTTCAAGCCCCATACTCTTTATGGCTTTGTTCACTGCCCGGGTCAGTTCCTGTTCCTGCTCATAGGTTGTATAATACCAAAAGGTATATGTAATCTCTACGGACACGGAATCCATTGAAAGCTTTTCAGTTTCTGTCACCAACTCTTCCTCGGCAGTTTCTGTTTCTTCTAATTCTGATGCTGTCTCTATTCCAGAAACATAGCCACAATTTTTCTCATCTTGTTTTTCCACATAATCAATAATCTTCCTGTGTATCTTCCTTTCTAATAACAACTGATATGCTAGACAAACAAAAGCAGGCTCCCTTTTCTGGTTTCCTGCCCCTGTAATATATTTTTCTATATATTGACTGTCCCAGCTGATTGCACCTCTTTTAGTGGTATCGGTGCCGTATCAGATGTAAAACACAATATCATTTTTTTGTATAACCATCGTATCACAGAATCCCCGGCTTTTCAATTCAAAGCAACAAAAAAACACGGGATATAAGGCTTTTACACCCTATATCCCGCGCTTTTTAATGTGCATTTTGCTTTTTCTTATGATGACGCTCTCCCCTAACTGACAACATTTATCCGATATTCATTTTCTTGATTTATTGTGTATGATTGTGTATAATATTCTTATAAGGAGGAACACTATGAATCCACGAAACGCAGCTATTCATGATTTGAACAGTAACGGTTATCAGTTTAAACGAAGCGGAGGAAACCATGATATCTATTACAATCCAGATACAAAATATTCCATTCCCCTAAAACGTGGTCACTTCGATGAAGATGATCTTCGCTACATACGCAAGGAAATCAAACAGGGTGGGAGATAAACATTTCCCCGCCATCAGCAAAGGAGGCTGACTTATGAAATATATCTATACCGCAACATTTGCGCCAAATGAGAACGGAACCAAATACTACTGTAGAGTACCTGATCTTCCCGGATGTATTACTAGTGGTAACAGTATCGATGATGCCATTGAAATGATTACTGATGCTGCCAGCGGATGGCTCGTTGTGGCAGAGGATGAAGGAAACGAAATCCCGGCTCCTACTCCCCAGCATAAACTGGATATTCCAGAAAATGCCATCTGTTCCATCATCCGCATTGATACACTCGCATACCGGGCAGCAACTGACACCAGAGCAGTCCGTAAAAACGTCTCACTTCCTGCATGGATGGCCACTCTGGCAGAAAAACGTGGCGTAAACTGCTCCCAAGTTCTCCAAGATGGACTTATGCAGCTGCTTAATGCCAACCCTGCAAAATAAGGCTGATTCAGCCAGCCCACAGATGATATCACTCACAAAGTGCCAAATATAAGGCTTTCACACCCTATATCTGGCACTTTTTATTGTGCATATTGCTGTTTACTTATAGTTCACGATCTTTCCAAAATCAGCCTTCAAGCTTGCGCCGCCTACCAGTCCGCCGTCAATGTCGGGCTGTGCGAAAAGCTCTGCTGCATTTGCGGCATTCACAGAGCCGCCATACTGAATGCGCACTGCCTCTGCGGTTGCAGCATCGTAGATCTCTGCGATGCAGTCACGGATGCCCTTACAAACCTCCTGTGCCTGTTCTGTCGTAGCGGTCTTGCCTGTGCCGATCGCCCAGATTGGCTCGTAGGCAATCACCAGCTTCTTTACCTGATCTGCTGTGATGCCCACCAAATCAGACTTAATCTGAAGTCTGATCCAGTCCATTGTAACACCCATCTCTCTCTGTTCCAGAGACTCGCCGCAGCAAAGGATCGGGGTCAAACCATGCTCAAATGCTTTTGCAACCTTTTTGTTGAGGAATGCATCATCCTCCTTGAAGTAATCACGGCGCTCAGAGTGGCCGATAATCACATATTTTACGCCGGCATCCACCAGCATGCCCGGTGCAATCTCACCTGTGTAGGCTCCCTTCTCCTCGATGTACATGTTCTCAGCGCCAACTTCAACATTTGTGCCCTTCACAGCCTCCACAACCGGAACAATGTCTATTGCCGGCACACAGTATACTACATCAACATCGTCTGACTTTACCAAGTCCTTTAATTCTTCAACTAACTTAACAGCCTCACTGGGTGTCATATTCATCTTCCAGTTTCCGGCTACAATTTTTCTTCTTGCCATTCTTTCTAACTCCCATCTGCCTGCATTCACAGGCGTTTACTCAATTATTTGTCATCAGCCGCAACAACACCCGGAAGCTCCTTGCCCTCTAAGAATTCAAGAGAAGCGCCGCCGCCTGTAGAAATATGGCTCATCTTATCAGCAAAACCTAACTGGTTTACTGCTGCTGCGGAATCGCCGCCGCCGATAATTGTGGTAGCCTCTGTCTCAGCAAGCGCCTTTGCCACAGCGATGGTTCCCTTTGCCAGTGTAGGATTCTCAAATACGCCCATCGGTCCATTCCATACAACTGTCTTTGCAGACTTCACAGCATCTGCAAAAAGCTCTGCTGTCTTGGTTCCGATATCAAGACCTTCCTTGCCTGCTGGAATCTTGTCTGCATCGACAACTTCCACTGCGATCTCTGCATCAATCGGATTGGGGAACCCATCCGCAATTGTAGTGTCAATCGGAAGAAGAAGTTTCTTGCCAAGTTTCTCAGCCTTTGCCATCATTTCTTTGCAGTAGTCAAGTTTCTCATCATCCACTAAAGAGTTGCCAATCTCATAGCCCTTTGCCTTTAAGAAGGTAAACGCCATGCCGCCGCCGATGATCAATGTATCGCACTTCTCCAGCAGATTGTTGATAACGTTTAACTTATCAGCAACTTTTGCACCGCCGAGAATTGCTACAAATGGTCTTACAGGATTTTCTACTGCATTGCCAAGGAAGTCAATCTCCTTCTGCATTAAGTAACCAACTGCATTCTCTCCGCCCTTTGCTGTGATAAACTTGGTAACACCCTCAACAGACGCATGTGCTCTGTGGGAAGAACCAAACGCATCACATACATACAGATCTGCAAGATCAGCGAGCTCTTTGCTGAACTCCTCGCCGTTCTTTGTCTCTTCTTTGCCGCGGAAACGGGTATTCTGCAATAAAACAACATCTCCCTCGTTCATCGCCTCGACTGCCGCTGTAGCTGCCTCACCTGTTACGTTATAATCAGAGATAAATTTTACTTCTTTTCCAAGTTTCTCTGAGAGTCTCTTCGCCACGGGAGCCAGCGATTCACCCTCATTTGGTCCATTCTTTACCTTTCCTAAATGAGAGCAGAGAATCACTTTTCCACCGTCTTTGATCAGCTTGTTGATTGTGGGAAGCGCTGCCACGATACGTGTCTCATCTGTAATCTCGCCATTCTTGAGTGGTACATTAAAGTCACATCTCACAAGCACTCTTTTTCCCTTTGCATTGATGTCATCAACTGATTTTTTATTTAATCCCATTTTAACATTCTCCTTTATATAGTTTCCCCTGTCAGGGCTGTTGGCTCTGTAATCACGCATAAACAAAACAGGCCCGGCCCATAAGACCGGACCCTTGAAAGGTCTTTTACGAACGAATTATGCTAACTCTGAGAAGTACTTGATTGTCCGTACCATCTGAGATGTGTAGCTGTTCTCGTTGTCATACCAAGATACAACCTGTACCTCATACTGGTCATCAGAAATCTTGTTTACCATTGTCTGTGTAGCATCGAACAGAGAACCGAATCTCATTCCGATTACATCAGAAGAAACAATCTCGTCCTCATTGTATCCGAAAGACTCATTTGCTGCTGCCTTCATAGCTGCATTGATGCCTTCCTTTGTCACATCAGCCTTATTTACTACTGCTGTCAGGATTGTTGTAGAGCCTGTCGGTGTCGGAACACGCTGTGCAGAACCGATGAGCTTGCCGTTCAGTTCAGGAATAACCAGTCCGATTGCCTTTGCAGCGCCTGTGCTGTTTGGAACGATATTCACTGCTGCTGCTCTGGATCTTCTCAGATCACCCTTTCTCTGAGGGCCGTCAAGTGTCATCTGATCACCTGTGTAAGCATGGATTGTCACCATGATACCAGACTGAATCGGTGCATACTTGTTGAGTGCGTCTGCCATAGGTGCCAGACAGTTTGTTGTGCAAGAAGCTGCTGAAATGATTGTATCAGAAGCCTTCAATGTCTCATGGTTTGTATTGTAAACGATTGTAGGAAGATCGTTTCCAGCCGGAGCAGAGATAACAACCTTGCGGGCACCAGCATTGATATGTGCCTGAGCCTTATCCTTGCTTGTATAGAATCCTGAGCACTCCAATACAACGTCAACCTTTAACTCTCCCCAAGGGCAGTTGTTTGCATCAGGGAAAGCGTAGATCTTAATCTCTTTTCCGTCCACTGTGATAGAATCCTCACCTGCTGTAACCTTGTCCGCCAGCTCATATTTTCCCTGTGAAGAATCATACTTCAACAAGTGTGCTAACATCTTAGGGCTTGTCAGGTCGTTGATCGCAACTACTTCATATCCCTCTGCATTGAACATCTGTCTGAATGCAAGACGGCCAATACGGCCAAAACCATTGATTGCTACTCTTACTGCCATGTTATTTTCCTCCTAAAATAGATAATATTATTTTATCATCCTTATTTTGTCCACAAATTACACAGATACCATGTAGTTATTGCCCCAATTACACTTTTTATACATAGAATCAATGAAAAAAGTCCCGTAATCTGGCAGTTTGTGTAAAATGATTGACAAAATTTTATCAACAAATTTATTTTACCTAATTATGGCATAAAATTCAAGACATATTTTGAAAAAAACACAAAAAGTTCTGTAAAATTTTTGATAAGAAAATTTAATAATATTTTCATATAGGATTCTATTGAAATCTGTGATAAAATAAAAAGTAAACGATTTAACCAAAGGAGGATTTGCACATGGCAGTCAAAGCCGATTTTCATATGCACACCAGCTTTTCCGGGGACAGTGACACCCCAATGGAGGAGATGATACAGCGCGCTGTCTCACTGGGACTTTCGCACATCTGTATCACAGAACACTATGATCCTGATTATGTCTATGCGCCGGGGGAGGAGGCCGTCTTTGAGCTAAACACCGACTCCTATCTGTATGAGCTGTTAAAGCTCCGCCAGAAATACAAGGACCAGATCACGGTCGGCTTTGGCGTGGAGCTTGGCTTGCAGCCTCATCTAAAACGGCAGCTGGCAGTGTACGCCAAATCATATGACTTTGATTTTATCATAGGTTCCTCGCATCTGTGCAACAGAAAGGATCCTTATTATCCTGCGTTTTTTGAAGGGCGGAGCGAAGACGAGGCACATCACGAATATTTTATGTATGTGCTGGAATGCGTGAAGGCACTCCCGTATTTTGATGTCTATGGCCATCTTGACTATGTGGTGCGGTATGGTCCCACATTAAATCAAACGTACACCTATGCAAAACACGCAGATGTCCTTGATAAAATACTGACGCACTTAATTGAAAATGAAAAGGGACTAGAGGTCAACACCGAGGGCTTCAGCCGGGGGCTTGGCGAGCCAAATCCCTGCGCGGACATTCTAAAACGGTATCGCGCGCTGGGAGGAGAGCTTATCACCATCGGCTCAGACGCACACACGCCGGATAAAATTGCTCAGGAGTTTGACCGTGTGCGCGCGCTGCTGCTGGAATGCGGTTTCAAATATTATTGTATCTACCAGTCCCGCATCCCGGAATTTTTTAAGCTATGATTTATTCATTGATTTATTCTACAATTGTCCCGCCGCCATAGACATAATCCTCTTTGTAGAATACGACTGCCTGTCCGGGCGTGACTGCCCTGACAGGTTTATGAAAACTGCACTTTACCCTTCCGTCTGTCATTTTTTCAATTGTGCAGGCTTCCCCGGCATGGGAATAGCGGATTTTTGCGGTCACCTCCACAGGTTCTGTCATGTCTTGGACAGCCATAAAATTCAGATCGTCACACACCAGTGTGTCCGTCCATACCTCCTCCCCTTCCCCAATCACCACTTCATTTGTCTCAGGCCGGATCTGCGTCACAAACACAGGATGTCCCATCGCAAGGTTCAGTCCCTTGCGCTGTCCCACCGTGTAATGGATAATCCCTTTGTGCTTTCCTAGAATCTCTCCTGACGCTGTCACAAAATTTCCCGGCGCCGGCACACGGTCTCCTGCCTCCCTCTGGACGACGGATGCATAATCGTTGTCCGGCACAAAACAAATATCCTGACTGTCCGGTTTTGCCGCCACAGGAAGCGAAAGCTGCCTTGCCAGCTCCCTGATTTCCTCCTTCTCGTACTCTCCCACTGGCATCAGGGTATGTGCAAGCTGGGATTGAGTGAGGTTGTAGAGCGCATAGGTCTGATCTTTTTTGGCAGTGACAGAACTGCGCACGACATACCTGCCATTTTCAAGCTGTGCGATGCGGGCATAGTGCCCCGTAGCGATATAGTCTGCTCCCAGCTCTAGGCTCCGCTCAAGCAGCGCTTCCCACTTGACATAGCGGTTGCATAGGATACAGGGATTGGGGGTTTTGCCGCATAGATACGCCGCCACGAACGGATGAATCACACGGTCCCGAAAAGTCTGTTTAAAGTTCAGCACATAATACGGTATCTCCAGCTTTGCTGCGACCCGTCTGGCATCCTCCACAGCGCTCAGCCCGCAGCAGCCCCCATCTTCCCCGACAGCGCTTTGCTCCTCCTGCCAGATCTGCATCGTCACGCCGATGACATCATATCCCTGTTCTTTTAACAAATACGCCGCCACGGATGAATCCACTCCCCCGGACATACCAACCACCACTTTTTTTCTCATGCCTGTTTTTTCCGTCTTTATATTTCCCATTTCTGTTTCTGCCCTTCCTTTTTGTACACGCAGCATATGCGCGGCGCGTAATTTGTTAGATAATAGCACTCTGCCCCCCTACCTGTCAAGGCACAGACATATTTATTCAATTTTTCCATACATTATAGAAAGCGAATGTGTTGGAGTCACGCTATGTCAAACCTATCCACGAAAAAACTCCGCGGCTGTCTCAATCCCAGATACCTGAAAAATCCCATTATCACTGGCACATTTTTCCTGACTGCCGCAGGCATTGTCACGAAATTCATCGGATTTTTTTACCGCATTTTCCTCTCAAGAACATTCCATGAAGAAAGCCTTGGCATATTTGGTCTGATTGGGCCTGTCATGATGCTCGTACATGCGGTGTGTGCCTCCGGCATACAAAATGCCATCACGCGTTTTGTCGCCGCCTCCAAAAAGGAAAAATCGGCGGAAGCCTATGGATATCTCTTTACCGGAATTGCGATTTCCTCCCTCCTCTCTGGCGCTATGGCTTACCTGATCTTTCATCATGCGCCCTATATTGCCATTCAATTTATTGGCGAGCGAAGGTGCATTCCGCTGCTTCGCATTTGTGCACTGTCCTTTCCGCTTGCCACGCTTCACTCCTGTATCAATGGATTTTTCTACGGTCTGAAAAGGGCGGCGATTCCTGCGTGGTCCATGATTATAGAACAATCCTGCCGCGTTGTCACCGTCTACATTTTATGCCGTCTTTCTGTGGAGTCAGGGCTGAATATCTCTCTGTCATATATTTGTGTAGGATTGCTTGCGGGCGAGTTTGCTTCCGCGCTGTTTTCATGCTTTATGCTGGCAGTCCGTCCGGGAAAAACGGATTTTTCCATTCGCAAGTCCATCTCTCTTAGCAAAGGAAAATCCATTGTATCCCTTGCGCTGCCGATCAGTCTCAATAGAATCTGTATCAGCTTCATCTCCTCTGTCGAGACCATACAGCTTCCCAAAATGCTTGTCGCCAGCGGTTTAAGTGCCTCCAATGCCCTGTCCTTATATGGCGTCTTTTCCGGTATGGCAATCCCGCTTATCATGTTTCCCAGCGCTTTTACAGGCTCTGTCGCCTCCCTGTTGCTGCCTTCTGTGTCAGAGGCACAGGCACAGGGCAACGACCAGCGCATCCGCAAGACCATCTGTCTGACGATGGGGTTTTGTTTCCTGCTTGGGGTCTTTTGTTTCCTGTTTTTCTTTAGCTCTGCGGAGCTTCTGGGAAAACTGCTCTTTGGAAGCCCGATTGCGGCAAGCCAGATTCGTGCGCTGTCTTTCGTATGTCCTTTTTTGTATATGTCTGGCACCCTGTGCAGCATTCTTCACGGACTTGGCAAGACGGGCATCACGTTCCTGTTTAATGTATCCAGTATTCTGCTGCGCCTGTTCTTCGTCCTTTTTGTGGTTCCTAAGATTGGATTTTCTGGATATATTTATGGTACGCTGTGCAGTCAGATCTTTTTTGATTTGTTAATTATCCTTGCGTTGCGGCGTTATCTGTTATATGATAGAAACTAGCCGTTATTTATCTACGAAAGGAGTCTAACAAATGAGTTTTGAGTTTATAAAAAAACTGCCGACGCCTGACCAAATCAGGGAAGAGTATCCAGTCCCTGATAAGATGCAGGCACTGAAGAACACAAGAGATCAGGAAATACGTGAAGTATTTACCGGGAAATCTGACAAATTTCTCGTCATTATCGGTCCTTGTTCTGCCGACAACGAGGACGCTGTGTGTGAATATGTCACAAGGCTTGCCAAAGTCAATGAAAAGGTAAATGATAAGCTGATTCTCATACCGCGGATATACACCAACAAGCCGCGGACAACCGGCGATGGCTACAAAGGTATCGTTCATCAGCCAGATCCCGAAAAGGGCACCGACTTTCTAAAAGGCATCATCGCCATGCGCAAGATGCAGCTGCGGGTCATGTCAGAATCCGGGCTCACCGCCGCAGATGAGATGCTCTATCCTGAGAACTGGGGCTATGTATCGGATATTCTCTCCTATGTGGCAATCGGCGCCCGCTCTGTCGAGGACCAGCAGCACCGGCTTGTTGTGAGCGGTTTTGATGTGCCCGCAGGAATGAAAAACCCAACAAGCGGTGACCTGAGTGTGATGCTCAACTCCGTGTATGCAGCACAGCACCCACATCCTTTTATCTACCGCGGCTGGGAGGTCAACACGACAGGAAATCCGCTTGCGCACACCATCCTGCGCGGTGCAGTCAACAAGCATGGTAACAACATTCCCAACTACCACTACGAGGATTTGATGCTTCTTTTGGAAAAATATAACGAGCGCGACCTTGTGAACCGTGCATGTATCGTGGACGCGAACCACAGCAACTCCAACAAGCAGTTTAAAGAACAGATCCGTATCGTGCATGAAGTCATGCATTCCCGCCGCACCAATGGCGAACTGGCAACTCTGGTAAAGGGCGTTATGGTCGAGAGCTATATCAAAGAGGGCTGTCAAAAGATTGGCGAACATATCTATGGTAAATCCATCACAGACCCTTGTCTTGGCTGGAAGGATACCGAAGATTTAATATATAGAATTGCAGATTTTATCTAAAAGACAATTGAGTAGGGAAGAGCCATCTTCTCCTACTCGCGCGCCGGGCACCCGTCAGCTTCTGCTGACAAATTTCATCTGGGTGCCCGTGTGCATAAAAAATCCACTCTTCCTGAAACGGCGAGTGGATTTTTTATGCAATCTTATCATCCTCTTGGATGCGCTTTGGCATATACTTCTCTGATACGGTTATGGGTCAAATTGGTATATATCTGTGTGGTCGAAATATCAGAATGTCCAAGCATTTCCTGCACGCTTCTCAAATCTGCACCATTCTCCACCAAGTGCGCAGCGAAAGAATGGCGAAGTGTGTGCGGTGTAATATCAGCCATGATGCCTGCCTTCTTCGCATAATACTTGATCAGCTTCCAAAAACCCTGTCTGCTCATCGGCTGACCCGAACAATTCACAAACAGAATATCGGACTGTAAATCAAACAGCATCACATCACGCGCTTTCGCAAGATAATTTGTCATTGCCTTCTTTGCAGCAGCTCCGAACGGAATCACTCTCTCTCTGCTGCCATCTCTACAGATGATAAAGCCCATCTGCATATTCACATCGGAAACCTTTAGGGTAATCAGTTCCGTAACGCGGATTCCTGTCGCGTATAAAAGCTCCAACATAGCCTTATCGCGAATTTCTTTGGGTGTATCTCCCTTTGGCTGTTCCAGAAGCCATATGACTTCCTCTGTTGTTAAAATCTCAGGCATTTTCTTTTCAATCTTTGGCGCTTTCAACCCATCCGACACATCTTGTTCTATAATGCCCTCTTTGCACAGATAGTGTATGAAAGCCTTTATAGAAGCAACGTTTCTGGATATGGTTGCAGCCGCAAAATGATTTTCACCTAAATACACAATATAGGATTTCAGGGTTTCTGATGTAATGTCCTTCACTTCAATGATACCCTTTTCTTCTAAATACTGGCGCAGCTTGCCTAAATCCCTCTTGTATGATAATTCAGTATTGTTCGAAGTTTTCTTTATATTATGTAAATAAGAAATAAAAGTATTAATTTCTCTTTCCATAAATAAAAAACCTCCTCATAAAGATTTGATTTACCCCTTATGCCTACTCTTATTATATATTGAATTTGACATAAAATCAAATGTTTTTTCAGAAAATTTTAAATCATTTTTCCTTATTATCAAATTATTTTATTTTACACTCAAATTTGTGCCTAAAATATGTACTTTTCAAACAATTTGTACATTTAGAAAAACAATGCAATTTTCCGCATAATCTCGGGATTTATATAGATTTCACACAATATTCCCACACAAAATACTGCTAAAACCAACAAAACTGTCTTGACAGCCTCCAGCATCTGATGACTTCCTTTTCCTTTTATGGTCTCCTCTTTATGGCAATATTTTTTGTTACCTGTCCAATATTTGCGAAACAAAATCAAAAAAACAATGCCGTAAAAAATGCCATGCGGCAGAAACATTGAAAACGTGAGAAAGATTCCCTTGATGCCATATTGATACACCAGTGAAAAAACCATGAGTCCAATCTCAAACCCAAACCATCCCATCATAGAAAATGCCACAATACCGCCAATACTGCTCAGCGAACAGATCACGCCAAGCAGGAGCTGTTTTGCCCGCAGATGGAGCACATATTCAAAAAGACCCGACTCGTCTGCCTCAAAATTCTGCATCAGCACCAGATGCCCCTGATCTAACAATCCCCCCGCACTGGAGTTTTGTCCTCCCGATAAATAAAAAAATACCATACCGATACAAAAGCCTGTAAGAAATACAAGCACCCTATTGTCAGGCATCGTATTTTTATAATGCAGCTTCCTATAATCAATATATGCATCATTTTCTTCGGGGACACTGCGGACGGATAGTTCCTCCACTTGTTCTTCAGGTTCAAATCTGTTCATCTGCTCTTTCACCTATATCACAGCTACTTAGTTAAGCCTATGAACTATTTTACATATTTATTCTTATATGCCAGAATTGAGGCGATTGTTTTTGCATCCTCAAGTGTCCCGTCATAAATCATCCGCTCAAGCTCCTCAAGCGTACAAATCTCCACATTTACAAATTCGTCCTCATCAAGATGCTGCGCTGTCTTTTTGAGGTCTGTCGCAAGATAGATATCAATTTTCTCATTGCAGAATGCCACGGTCGTGCGAATCGTAATCAGCTTCTCAATCTTCCCGCAGCAATATCCTGTCTCCTCCTCAAGTTCCCTTGCAGCCGCGGTGACCGTCGGCTCATCGGGATTTAATCCCCCGGCTGGTATTTCCAGCGTAAACCGGTCAAGCGCATTGCGGTACTGCCGTACCATGACAAGCCTTCCATCCTCCAAAACGCCCACCGCCGCAGCGGCACCATGATGCCCTACAAAATCATAGACTTCTGTGTTTCCATCTGGCAGCACTACCGTATCTTTGTAATAGCTCATGATCGTTCCCTGACACTGTAATTCTCTCTTGATTCTCTTGATTTCTGTGTTCATATTCTATTTCCTCCATTTCACTATTCCCACTATTGAAAAAACCATCAAAATCCTTTCGGACTTTGATGGTTTACATTATTTCGCATACTCAACGACACGAGATTCCCTGATGACATTAACCTTGATCTGTCCCGGATATTCCAGCTCTGCTTCAATCTGCTTGGAAATATCGCGCGCCAACAGTATCATATCTGCATCACTAACCTGTTCAGGAACTACCATAACACGAACCTCTCTACCTGCCTGAATCGCAAAAGACTTATCGACACCTTTAAAATTGTTGGTTATTTCTTCTAGTTGTTTCAATCTGGTTGTATATGTTTCGAGAGTTTCACGTCTTGCCCCCGGTCTTGCCGCCGATATCGTATCAGCAGCCTGTACCAGACAGGCAATTAATGACTGCGCTTCCACATCGCCATGATGTGATTCGACAGCATTAATAACAATTGGTGATTCCTTGTACTTTCTGCACAGCTCTGCACCTAACTGTATATGTGAACCTTCCATCTCATGATCCACTGCCTTGCCAATGTCATGCAGCAAACCAGCTCTCTTTGCCATTCTGACATCAAAACCCATCTCGGCAGCAAGCAAGCCTGTAAGATGTGCCACTTCAATAGAATGCTTTAACGCATTCTGCCCATAGCTCGTTCTAAACTTCATCTTACCTAAAAGCTTTACAAGTTCAGGATGAATGCCGTGTACACCAACCTCTAATGTTGCGGACTCGCCTTCCTCCTTGATCATGACCTCCACTTCTCTCTGAGCCTTCTCAACCATCTCCTCAATTCTTGCCGGATGAATACGTCCATCCACAATAAGCTTCTCAAGCGCAATCCTTGCAATTTCTCTCCTGATGGGATCAAAACCTGAGAGAATGACTGCTTCCGGCGTATCATCAATAATCAGCTCAACACCTGTAAGTGTCTCAAGCGTTCTGATATTACGCCCTTCTCGTCCAATAATTCTGCCCTTCATCTCATCATTGGGAAGCTGTACAACGGAAATCGTTGTCTCAGATACATGATCCGCAGCACATTTCTGAATCGCAGTGACAACATACTCTTTGGCTTTCTTATCAGCCTCTTCCTTTGCCCTGCTCTCCATCTCTTTGATCATGACTGCTGTCTCATGCTTCACTTCGTCTTCAACAATTTTAAACAAATGCTCTTTTGCCTGTTCAGAGGTTAATCCTGAAATTCGTTCCAGTTCCTGTACCCGCTCTTCGTTCAGTCTCGCAACGACTGCACTCTGTTTTGCAAGTTCTTCTTCACGTGCGGCAAGGCTGGCTTCCTTCTTCTCGATGGCATCCGCCTTCTTGTCAATGCTTTCTTCCTTCTGCTGAACCCGTCTCTCATAGCGCTGTGCCTCAGCCCTGCGCTCTTTGATTTCCTTGTCAAGTTCATTCTTGGTCTTAATGGATTCCTCCTTAATCTCAAGAAGTCCCTCGCGCTTTTTCGTCTCAGCAGTCTTGAGAGCCTCATCGACAATTTCCCTTGCCTTATCTTCTGCATTTCCAATCGTAGCCTCTACACTTTTCTTGTAATTTGAAAATGCGAAAAAGCAACCTGCTACACATATTGCAATAATAACAATTGCTTCTAATACGTATAGCATGTACAGGAGCACCTCCTTATTAAATTTTCATTGTGCAACTGTTCAGTGCCTCCACAGTTTCCTGCTCAACCGATCAGAGAACACGCTTCCCTGCTTGGCGCTGAAATCTATAAAGTATTCCGAATAGTCACTTCAGTGTATCTTTACAGATACTGCAACATATTAATTTTACTCTTTTACACAACCAATGTCAAGCATTTATTCTAACCCGCTGCCAACCGCCTTATAGATCTTGTCGAGTGCAAAACCTCTCCGATACAAAAAACCTATCATTTTCTGGCATTCCTCATACGTTGCATGCTCTCTGTCAAAATGCTTCTTGTCAAGCAGTCTGTCAATCAGCTCTTCCTCCGCGGTAACACTGTCCTCCTCTGCGCACTGCGCATATGCCTGCTCAATGGTATCTTTGGAGACCCCCTTGCCGGCAAGAGAATTCTCAATCTGTCTTTTGCTCTTTGTCTTTCCGGCATATTCTATATACGTCTGAGCAAATCGAAAGTCGTTGACATAGCCGTAGGACGCGACATAGGCAACCGCGGCATCAATGATATCCTCTGGATAAACGCCCTGTCTGAGCTTCATTCTAAGCTGGTATTCTGTGTAATCCCTGCTCTTTAACAAATTCATGCATCTGAGTTTTGCCCGTTTTAATAAAACATCCTTCATGATGGTGTCATAGCACGCCTTCGAGATCTCGGCATCCTTCTGAATCCCGTATTTTCTGATCTCACTTTTATACAGGGCAAAACAGACATCTGTATCTAAGAACACTTTTGATTTTGTTTTGGAGATCTCTGCGATTTCTGTAACTGTCATTGTGATACCTTAATTCTATTCTGCCGGCGCTGGCTCTGCGTTCTCTGCTGGCGCCTGCTCTGCTGCTGCTGCTTTTGATGACGATTTTGTTTTTCCTTTGCTCTCGGGTTTCTCCGGTGCTATATTCTCTGGCACTGCATCCGCTCCCTGCAATCCGAAATGCTGGCGGACTTTATTTTCAATCTCCTTGCAGATCTCAGGATTATCTTTTAAGTACTGTTTTGCGTTCTCACGTCCCTGACCAATCTTGCTGCTCTCATAAGCATACCATGCACCGCTCTTCACAATGATGCCGACAGACGCCGCCAGATCGAGGATATCTCCCACCGCAGAGATACCTTCGCCAAACATAATATCAAACTCTGCCTCCTTAAAAGGCGGTGCAATCTTATTCTTGACCACTTTTACCCTTGTGCGGTTGCCCATGATCTCGCCGCTTTGCTTCAGAGACTCAATCCTCCTGACATCCAGACGGACAGACGAATAGAATTTCAGTGCACGTCCTCCTGTCGTCGTCTCTGGGTTGCCAAACATAATGCCGACCTTCTCACGCAGCTGGTTGATAAAGACGACAACACAGTTTGACTTGCTGATCACCGCTGTCAGTTTGCGCAGTGCCTGTGACATCAGTCTTGCTTGCAGACCTACATGGGAGTCTCCCATATCCCCGTCAATCTCAGCCTTTGGCACCAGTGCCGCAACAGAGTCCACAACGACAATATCAATCGCGCCTGACCGCACCATGGTCTCGGTGATCTCAAGTGCCTGCTCCCCATTGTCAGGCTGTGATATGTATAAATTATCAATATCGACGCCGATATTCTTCGCATACGCCGGATCAAGGGCATGCTCTGCGTCGATGAATCCAGCGATTCCCCCTCTTTTCTGCACCTCTGCGATCATGTGGAGTGTGACGGTTGTCTTACCGGAGGACTCTGGTCCGTAAATCTCAATAATTCTTCCTTTGGGGATGCCGCCAAGCCCAAGGGCGATGTCAAGGCTGAGGGACCCTGTCGGTATCGTCTCCACATTCATCTGTACACTGGGATCGCCCAGCTTCATCACTGCTCCCTTTCCATACTGTCTCTCTATCTGTGCAAGTGCGGCATCCAGCGCTTTTAATTTGTCTTCTTTTTCCATTGTTCATTCTCCTTTTATTTTGATATGATTCAAGAACAAGTGTTTCAACCTGTATCTACTATAAAACATTCGTTCGCAAATGTCAAGGGTTATTTTTTACAAATTATACCCTAAATCACCATACCATATATGTATCCCTGAAACAAGTGCGAATTTTTACATTTCGCGTTCGTGTGCAATCGAGCAGGGAAGAGCCATCTTCCCCTGCTCGCGCGCCGGGCACCCGTCAGCTTCTGCCGACAAATTTCATCTGGGTGCCCGTGTGCATAAAAAATCCACTACCGCAGCATATCCCTGCCGGGTAATGGACTTTGTCACACTTTTAAATTTTCCCATCAAAGAGCACACTTTTATTTTTCACCAAATAATCAATCAGGGAAATCACTGTCAGAATGACGGCAATCCACATGACCACCTGCGTCAGCACTGCGAGCGCATCTATATTGGCAATCATCAGGCAGACCATAATCATCTGAAACGTCGTCTTGAATTTTCCCCAGTAGCTTGCTGCGATAACCACCTGATTGTCCGCTGCGACAAGCCGGAAGCCGCTGATAATAAATTCACGGCTGATGATGATAATCACAATCCACGCGGGGATTCTGTCCATCTCAATCAGACAGATCAGCGCCGCACAGACAAGCAGCTTATCCGCCAACGGGTCCATAAACTTTCCAAAATTCGTGACTAAATTATATTTTCTGGCAATCTTGCCATCCAGCATATCCGTAAGGCTTGCGACAATAAAAATTCCTAACGCAATATAGTCCGCATATGCATCTATCCCGCCAAACAGCGCCAGATACCACTCCCATCCGGCATAGCTGCCCAGCATGACCAGCACAAATGGCACGATCAGAATCACTCTGAAAACCGTTAATTTATTTGGTAAATTCATTTTATTGATCTCCTATTATTTCTCCTATCAAGTCATATTCGCAGGAGCCTGTGATCTTTACGCGCACGAAATCTCCTGTCATAAGCTCCCTTGCTGTCTGGATAAACACAAAACCATCCACATTTGGCGCATCCTTATAGCTTCTTGCCACATAAGCATGTTCATCCGGCACTTTGCCCTCGACCATGACTAGCAGCGTACTTCCCATTGCATCCTGCGCCTTCTCAAAAGCAATTTCCTGTTGCAGCTCCATAAGCTCTGCCTGCCGTTCAAGTTTTACCGCCTCGTCAATCTGACCTTCAAATAATGCGGCGGGCGTGTCCTCCTCCGGTGAATATGTAAAAACCCCCAGCCTGTCAAACGCCATCTCATCAACAAAATCCAGAAGAACTTCATGATCTTCCTCTGTCTCTCCCGGGAACCCGGTGATGAGCGTCGTCCTCAGACAGATCTCTGGGATTTTCTCCCTTAACTTTGCAATCATCTCTGTAAGCTCCTGCCTGTCTGTACGTCTGCCCATCCGCTTTAAGATGCGGTCAGAAGCATGTTGTATGGGTATATCGAGATAGCTGCACACTTTTTCCTGCTTCCGTATGGTCTCGATCAATTCGTCTGTGATTTCTTCTGGATAACAGTATAGAAGCCGCACCCAGTGAATCCCTGAAACCGCGCACAATCTGTCCAGCAGTTCAGGCAGACACTTCCTGCCATACAAATCCATGCCATATAAGGTTGTCTCCTGTGCCACCAGAATGATTTCCTTTGCGCCAAATGCCACAAGACGCTCTGCCTCCTGAACAAGTTCTTCCATCGGAATGCTCCGGTAATGCCCTCTGACCTTTGGAATAATGCAGTAGCTACAGTGTTTGTCACAGCCCTCTGCGATCTTTAGATAGGCGTAATGTCCCCCGGTGGTGACCATTCTTTTGTGCTGTGCAGAATGATTGTACACCGCAGGCATGTGGCTGATATCCTTCAGATACTTGTGATGGTTCCCAGCCAGCACTTCCTCAAGCGCATCCGCAATCGCATCAATCGCCGTAGTGCCAACGATGGCATCCACTTCCGGGATTTCTGTCTGTATCTCATCCCGGTAGCGCTGTGCGAGGCAGCCTGCGGCGATGAGTGCTTTGATTCCGCCGCTTTTTCTCAGCTCTGCCATCTCCAAAAGCGTATTGATGCTCTCCTGTTTGGCATCATTAATAAAGCAGCACGTGTTGACCACCACTGCCTGCGCCTGCGTCTCATCATCCGTTATCGAATATCCCTTTTGTACCAGTGTACCAAGCATCATCTCCGTATCGACCAGATTTTTATCACAGCCCAGAGATATAAATAAAATCTTCAAATCCTAATCCTCATGTGTTATTTTGATCTTCCCTTTGTTTAATTCCTCGATCGCGATCGACAGCGGTTTCGTCTGCCTTGTGTCCACCAGCGGCTCCTCCCCGGCAATAATCTGCCTTGCACGCCTTGATGTCGCCATGACGATCGAGTAACGGCTGTTTACCACCGGCGCTTCTCCCGGCTCAACCTCATTGTTTACTACTTTCATTAGATCTGTGTACGATGGATGTAACATATTTTTCCCTCTCTTTTATCATAATTTATTTATAAGCATTATAAATTCTCGTCGGCATCGTCATCCGCCAGCGCTCCCTGCGCCCGCCCTGCGATCGTCTCGGGCAGAAGCGCCGAGAGCACAATCTGGCTGTTTTCCATTACCAGCACCGACTTTGTCCTGCGTCCCTGTGTGGCATCTATAACGGTACCGCTTTCTTTTGATTTCTGCACAAGCCTTTTTACGGGTGCCGAATCAGGACTCACAATCGCTATGATCTTGGACGTGTTGACGATGTTTCCGAACCCTATATGAATCAGTCTGTTCACCTGCCACCTCACTGCTGTCTGTATTGTATCTTCAAATACTATTCAATATTCTGTATCTGTTCCCGAACCTTCTCAATCTCGGTCTTTAAGTCAATACCGCGGTTCGAGATCACGAGGTCATTTGCCTTCGAGAGGATTGTGTTTGCCTCCCGGTTCATCTCCTGTGCGATAAAATCCAGTTTTCTGCCTATGCTGCCGCCGTCTGCCAGCGCCTGCTTCATGGTTTCAATATGGCTGCGAAGCCGGACAAGCTCCTCATCCACGCACACTTTATCTGCAAAAATGGTAATCTCTGTCAGCAGTCTGGACTCATCCACGGACGCATCGCCAAGGAGCTCATGCACCCGCTCCTCCAGCTTTTTTCTGTACTCATCAATGATCTGCGGCGAGCGTTCCTCTATGAAGGCGACATGCTCCAACATGCCATCCAGCTTCCCCATCAGATCAACGGCAAGATTCTGCCCTTCTTGAATGCGTGTTTGTACCAATCCTTCTGCGGCTCCCTGTATCGCTTTCAAGAGTCCCTTCCAGATCTCCTCCTCATCGACAGTCTGCTCTTCCATCGAAAATACCTCTGGATATCTCGAGAGCGTCGAGATGCGGACATCATTGTCCAGTCCGAAATCTTCTGACATGGCTTGCAAGTATCCAAGATACTCTGCGGCAATATCCTTGTTGTATTTGATACACACGTTACTCTCGGAAAAATCCTCATAGGTGATAAACAGGTCAATCTTCCCGCGCTGCACATAATTTTTTAATTCATTTCTAATAGAGCTCTCAAAAAAACTGAGCTTTTTGGGCATCTTGATACTGGCATCAAGATATCTGTGATTTACAGATTTCATCTCGACTGTGTACTTGCGCTCACCCTCTGTAATCTCACATCGTCCAAAGCCTGTCATACTTTTAATCATCTCAATCCCCCTGACTGCCGATTGATTTTGAACATATATTAATGTATTATAAAATAATCCGTTCCCCGCGTCAACCTATTTTCACCTGAAATCAAAAAGAGGTAAAACAACCTTGAAAACACTGGAAAAAAATGCTATTGTAATATATATTTTTGTAACAATTTGGAGGATGAAAAATATTTATTATGAAAACGTTACTGGCAAAACACCCAAAAATCATATGGTGTCTGAGGAATTTTGTCCCTATGATACTATTTCCTGTCGCAAATTTTTATCTGTTTGAATGGTATCTGAACAATCCATGGAAAGAAATGAAAGTCCCCATACAATTCCTAAACATTTATTTATTTGAAGTGCTCATGGCGCTGTTTCTGTGTATCTTTGGCCGCCTGAAATGGTCTCTGCGCCTGCAAAGCATCTTTTTTATGGTGGTCGGTCTGGCAAATTATTATATTATCAGCTTCCGCTCTGCTCCGATCATGCCGTGGGATATCTACTCTCTTGGCACTGCCCTGAGCGTTGCCAATAATTTTAAGTACGATATCGAGCGCCAGACTGTCATTGTCCTAGTGGGTTTTATCCTGTTGATCGTGTGCGAATCTGTTGTCAATCTGGAGCTAAAAGGCACAGGCAAGTGGAAAAAACGCTTTTGGGGGCTCCGCATTGCAGGCGCTGTTGTCTTTTTTGCAATGCTTTGCAGTTTCACACACATGCTGCATCAGGACAGCACCATCATCAAGTACAAGATGTATGACAAACTCTTTACCCCGACGGTCATGAGCAAACGCGATGGTACTGCTGTCGCATTTTTAATGGAACTAAAATATATCTCGGTGGACAAGCCCGCAAATTACAGTGAATCCGCTGTGGAGGAGATCCTAAAGCCCTACACAGAGGAAGATCAAAACACAGCTCCTGAGCGGCGGCCAAACATTATTGTGATCATGAACGAGGCATTCTCAGACCCTGCTGTGCTTGGTTCCTTCGAGACGAACGAGGATTATATGCCCTATGTGCATTCTATTCTAAATGGCGCTGTCGAGAACACCATTTCCGGTTATCTGAATGTATCTGTGCTTGGCGGCAACACTGCCAATACTGAATTTGAGTTTCTCACTGGCAACACGATGGCATTCCTCCCGCAGGGAAGCGTGGCATACCAGCAGTATCTCAAAAGGCAGATGCCCTCTCTGGCGTCCCATCTAAGAGATCTGGGCTATCTGACGATCGCCACACATCCTTATAACAGTACAGGATGGGACAGAAATAAAGTGTATCCTCTTCTGGGATTTGATGAAATGTATTTTATAAAAGATTATAAAAAACCGGAAAGAGTCAGAAAATATGTAAGTGACAAAGCCTGTTATGACAAAATCATTGGCATGTATGAGTCTAAGCCTGCGGACACGCCGCTTTTTGTGTTCAATGTGACAATGCAGAACCACTCCTCCTACACGGATGACTTTGACAATTTCCATCCAGATATCGAGGTTTCCGGCAGCAAATCCAAGGCGCTGAACAACTATCTGTCCCTGATGAAGATCTCTGACAAGTCTGTGCAGGAGCTGACGGAATATTTTTCGAAGGCGGACGAGGACACCATGATTGTCTTTTTCGGCGACCATCAGCCAACGAACTCTGTTGTGTCAAATGTCTGGAAATTAAATGGCAAAAACGGCAATGAACTTTCTGACGAGGATGAGGCAAACCGGTACAAAGTACCTTACTTTATCTGGTGTAATTTTGACATCGACTCAAGAGAAAACGCCGATACCAGCTCCAATTTCCTTGCAACAGATCTCCTTGAGGCTGCGGGACTTCCTATGACGATGTACGAGCAGTATCTTGGCAAATTATCAGAACATTATCCTGTCATCACCTCCATCCGCACAGAGGATGCGCAGGGCAAAAGCACAGACACGGAGAATGTGATGGGTGAGTTAAATAACTATGCCATTTTGCAATACGATTGTATCTTTGGCAAGAAATAAACTGGAGGACGAAACGACCATGAACATCATGAAATCCAAAATATTAAAGAAAACAGACCCTTTATACCTGCTGTCATTTTTACTGCCAGCACTGATTATGCTAACCATCTTTGTGATACAGAAAATCTATCCCTTTGGCGACCGCTCCTTTCTCCACATTGATATGTATCACCAGTACTTTCCATTTCTTGTGGAATTTTATCATAAATTAAAAGGCGGTGAGAGTCTTTTTCACTCATGGCATACTGGCATTGGCTCGAACTTCACCGCGCTCTATGCCTACTACCTTGCAAGCCCTTTCAACTGGCTGTGCGTCTTGATTCCTGAACAGTTTTTGATGGAATTTTTGTCGTACATGGTCATTTTAAAGATTGGCTTTTGCGGGCTGACCTTCACTTACTATATCAGAAAACATTTTCACAGTGATTCATGGATGATCTTGTGCTTTGCCCTCTTTTATGCGCTGTCTGGTTTTATGGCAGCCTACAACTGGGATGTGATGTGGCTGGATGTTGTTGTCCTTGCACCGCTCATCGTCCTTGGTGTAGAGCGGCTTGTCAGCGAGGGCAAATGTTATCTGTACTGTATTACACTGGGATTGTCCATCCTGTCCAACTACTACCTCTCGATTATGCTGTGTATTTTTCTGGTACTTTATTTCATCGTACTGTTAATCGCACGCAATCCGGCGGCAGAACCCACCTCTGCCCCGCTCGCTTTCCCCAGACTGGGTGGCATCAAAAACTTTTATGTCAAGGCTCTCCTCCGTTTTGGCGTCTATTCCCTGCTCGCAGGCGGTATGGCGGCAGTGCTTCTTCTGCCTACACTTTCCGCACTGCACTTTACGGAGTTTAGCGACATTAATTTTCCGTCCAAGATGAAAACTTACTTTCCCGTCCTAGATATGGTCGCCAGACACTGCTTCGATGTAACGGTTGAGACTGGATTGGACCACTGGCCCAATATCTACTGCGGCGTGCTCGTCTTTGTGCTGCTGCCGCTCTATGTCCTGCAAAAGAAAATCCCCTTGCGGGAAAAGGCGCCCAAGCTGTTTTTGCTCGGCTTTATATTCATCAGCTTCTCAACCAATACATTGAATTTTATATGGCATGGACTCAACTACCCTGATTCGCTGCCAGCCAGACAGTCCTTTTTATACTGCCTGCTGCTCTTGACACTCTGCTTTGAGGCGTATTCCTATATCCGCGAATACACCAAAAAGGAGCTTACCGCTGTCTTTACAGGTGTTTTGTTCTTTCTATTGTTATGTGAGAAAATTGTGACGGACGATTCCTTTACCGGTGTATGCTTCCTGTTCACGGGCGTTTTTCTGCTGATCTATTCTGTGCTGGTCTACTATTTCAGAAACCATGGAAATCTTGCCAGACTTCTGTGCATCTGTGCTGTACTTGTCACCATCACAGAATCGGGCGTGAACACTTATCTAACGAGTGTTCCCACGGTCTCAAGAACTACGTACCTGTCCAACTACGACTCTTACCAGACACTGACGGACCGGACTGTACAGAAGGAGGGCGGCGATTTCTTCCGCTTTGAAAAGTTTGCGCGCAGGACTCAGAATGATGCGATGCTGATCGGTTTTCAGGGTGCCTCCTACTTCTCTTCTACGCTGAACTCACTCGTTTCTGACTTCTATGAAACCTATGGCATGAAGGGCAGCCGTGTCAATTATTGCTACGACGGCGCTACCCCTGTAACGGCTGCACTGCTCTCCAACCGCTATATGTTATACACACTGGATCGAGGATATGATAACCTGTTTACGCTCGCTGATACGGAGGGAAAATTGTATCTGTACAAGAACAATTATTCACTGCCGCTGGGCTATATGATTACTTCGCCCAACGCCCGCTTTGATGACGCTCAGAATGTAGCGGAAAACATCCATGAGGAAGATACAGAAGACAAAAATTTAAATCCGATTGAACGCCAGATTGGGCTGGTTCACCGTCTGGGTATTGACGGCGATGTATTTCTCAATGTTCCAATCAGTTCGTATGGCGCTCAGGCAGAGCTCTATATCGAGGAGGATGCGCATTACTATGCCTATACCTCCAACACAAAGATTGATACGATTAAAATGAATTATGAGGAAGAATCCAAGAGTTTTAGCCAGATTAAGAAAAAGTATATCCTTGATCTGGGCTATCACAGAGCTGGAGAGACGCTCTCCTTAAAATCTGAGAACGGCAAAGATCTGAACCTGACTGCCTACAAGGTCGATGAGTCGGTACTTGACCAGTTTATCCGCGCGCTAAGCCGCCAGACGATGACTGTTGACAGCTATGACGAAACGGCATTAACGGGGCGCATTGATGTCACCTCGCCCGGCCAGCTGGTCTTATCCATTCCCTACGATCCCGGCTGGACTTTATACGTGGACGGCGCAAAGACACCGATGGACTTATTTGAGGATACGTTTATCAGCATTGAATTGGACGAAGGCACGCACACCATCGCGCTGAATTATTTTCCTAAAGGATTTATTCCCGGCGTGATTGTGTCGGTTGTGTGCATCCTTTTGTTTATCGGTTTGTGGCTGGTATCGCGCTTTCTTGCGCGCACTCAGGCATCAGCTAAACAGTAAAAAACTGCGGAAAGCGGACCGTCTGTAATCATGATGGTCCGCTTTCTATTTGGATGTACCTAGAGAACCGCTCTCTCATAGTATTCTATCTCATCTGATATGCTCTATGCAACACTTTTCATATATCTTTTTTATGATATGATATTGTACAGCAGTTTACAGTTTTTGGACCTTTCTAATCCAAGACTGAATATGGTGTTCT
>ERZ779622.243-NODE-243-length-36152-cov-10.707677_pt1 | contig 36152 bp, 30 predicted proteins | sample MGYA00514188_ERZ779622 | MGnify/ENA primary metagenome ERZ779622 (study PRJEB29562, sample SAMEA4376702) | mouse gut metagenome | isolation source: Cecum | study: EMG produced TPA metagenomics assembly of the A DSS colitis mouse model was used to assess the... | reverse complement strand
AAAACACACATAAGAAAGACCGAGAAGCAGTCTGGAAAGAATATATTCAGAAAAACAAAGAATTGCTTGGATAAAAGTCTTAGAATTGACAATATTATAAAACATCATATTTGCATATTGACAATCCACAAAAAAATGATATTCTATAATGATACAATCATCAAGATTGTATGGAGGCATGGGCGAAAGGAGATAAAAATATATGTATGAATATGTAAAAAAGTCCGAGTATGCCCCTGTCAGAAAAGAACTAGAAGAAATTATTAAGAGGGTTCAAAATGAGATGCGTAAAACGTATGGGCTAACTTTTCAGTTTCAACTAATCGGAAGTGGGAAAAGACATCTTGTAACTAGAATCCGTGGTGGAAATAGCGGATATGATTTTGATTATAATTTGATTATCCAGCGTTGGGGAGATATGTATAATAGTAAGGATATGGTTGTCAAGCAAGGGTTCATGGATGCATTTAAAGAAGCTGTGAAAGGAACGCCATATTCATCACCAAAAGATTCGACATCTGCTATTACAATAAAGGTCATTGATAGAAAGCAAAAGAAAATATTGCGCAGTTGTGATTTTGCCATTATCTATTATAAGGATTACAGTGTAAATAATGGCTATTACTATTTGAGAAATGATAAGAAACGTAAGGTATATGAATTTGTTTTTCGTTCCATAAATTCTGGTATAGAGGAAAAGATGCATGATATTCTTGGGAAAAATGGCGGCTGGGCGTATATTAGCGAAGAATATCGAAAACTGAAAGATATCAATGAAGGAAAAGGGAAACATTCGTATTCTCTCTATGCTGAAGCAGTAAATAACGTGTACAACCAGATGTACTTACAATGAAAAAGGCTAATCCATTTCCAAATATTTTAGAAGCATTATAGAAGCATAAGCAACACACCAGGATATTTTTCATGTAAAAAGGCTTTCGGAGAAATCCCCGAAAGCCTTGATTTTACTGAATAAATTATAATTACTCGATGATAGTAGCCACACGACCAGAACCAACAGTCCTACCACCCTCACGAATAGCAAACGTAAGTCCCTGCTCCATAGCGATTGGATGAATCAACTCGATTGTCATCTCTACGTTATCGCCGGGCATACACATCTCTGTGCCATCTGGAAGATTGCAGACACCTGTAACGTCTGTTGTTCTGAAATAGAACTGCGGTCTGTAGTTGTTGAAGAACGGTGTATGACGTCCACCTTCATCTTTTGTCAATACATAAACCTGTGCTGTAAATTTCTTGTGGCAGGTAACGGTACCCGGTTTTGCAAGAACCTGTCCTCTCTGGATCTCTGTTCTCTGGATACCACGAAGCAGTGCACCGATGTTATCACCAGCCTGAGCCTCATCAAGAAGCTTGCGGAACATTTCGATACCTGTACATACTGTCTTCTTTGTCTCCTCGCTGATACCAACGATCTCAACTTCCTCATTGATATGAAGAACACCACGCTCAACTCTACCTGTAGCAACAGTACCACGACCTGTAATTGTGAAGATATCCTCGATCGGCATAAGGAATGGCTTGTCTGTCTCTCTCTGAGGATCAGGAATATGCTCATCAACCGTGTTCATCAGCTCAATGATCTTGTCGCCCCACTCACCGTTAGGATCTTCAAGAGCCTTCAATGCAGAACCCTTGATGATCGGGCAGTCTGTGAACTCATACTCCTCAAGCTGCTCTGTTACTTCCATCTCAACGAGCTCGATCAGCTCAGGGTCGTCAACCATATCACACTTGTTCAGGAATACAACAATCTTAGGTACGCCTACCTGACGAGACAGAAGGATATGCTCCTTTGTCTGAGCCATAACGCCGTCTGTTGCAGCAACAACAAGGATAGCGCCGTCCATCTGTGCAGCACCAGTGATCATGTTCTTTACATAGTCAGCATGGCCCGGGCAGTCAACGTGTGCATAGTGTCTCTTCTCTGTCTCATACTCAACGTGAGCAGTATTGATTGTGATACCACGCTCTCTCTCTTCTGGAGCCTTGTCAATATTCTCGAAATCTGTAGCTACATTACCTGCAACTCTTGCAGCCAATACTTTTGTGATTGCTGCTGTCAAAGTTGTCTTACCATGATCAACGTGACCGATTGTACCAATGTTGCAATGGGGTTTGCTTCTTTCAAATTTAGCCTTTGCCATTTTAAAAGTCCTCCTTAAAAAAGTTATTATGAATTATATCAGTTTCATATTGAATAAAACGATAACCAACTGTTTTCATTATAGTAAAAAATGTTGGAATTATCAAGCATTATTTCACAATTATTTTGCTTTTGCTGCAAGTACTTTCTCCTGTACCTGCTTTGGAACCTGCTCATATTTCTCAAAGAACATAGAGTAGTTTCCGCGTCCCTGTGTCTTGGAACGCAAATCTGTAGAATAACCAAACATTTCTGCAAGTGGCACGTAACCTCTGACAATCTTGCCGCCGCCAAGGTCATCCATACCTTCAATTCGTCCACGGCGTGAATTGATATCACCAATGACATCACCCATATACTCCTCAGGCATTGTCACTTCCACCTTCATAATTGGCTCAAGAAGTACTGGCGCTGCCTTCTGCATTGCTTCCTTGAATGCAAGGGAACCTGCAATGTGGAATGCCATCTCAGATGAGTCCACTTCATGGTAAGAACCGTCATAGACGTTCGCATAGACGCCTACTACAGGGAAGCCGCCAAGGATACCCGCATGGGTTGCCTCCTCGATACCTTCGCCGACTGCCGGGATATATTCCTTTGGAATCGCACCGCCGACAACCGTAGATTCAAACTTGAAGAGTTCTTCGCCGTTTGCATCCATCGGCGCAAATTTGACTTTGCAGTGGCCATACTGTCCACGTCCACCAGACTGCTTCGCATACTTGGAATCCACATCGACTTCCTTTGTGATCGCCTCTTTGTAGGCAACCTGCGGTGCGCCGACATTTGCCTCAACCTTGAACTCGCGCAGAAGTCTGTCTACGATAATCTCAAGATGGAGCTCACCCATACCTGCGATAATTGTCTGTCCTGTCTCTGGATTGGTGTGCGCACGGAATGTCGGGTCTTCCTCTGCAAGCTTTGCAAGTGCCTCACCCATCTTGCCCTGACCAGCCTTGGTCTTAGGCTCGATCGCCAGCTCGATAACCGGCTCAGGGAATTCCATAGACTCCAGAATTACCGGATGCTGATCATCACAGATCGTATCGCCGGTCGTTGTAAACTTAAATCCAACTGCGGCAGCGATATCACCGGAGTAAACCTTGTCTAATTCCTGTCTCTTGTTTGCGTGCATCTGCAAAATACGTCCCACACGCTCCTTCTTGTCCTTCGTCGCATTCAGCACATACGAACCTGAGTTCATTGTACCTGAATACACTCTGAAGAATGCAAGTTTTCCTACAAACGGATCTGCCATGATCTTGAATGCAAGCGCTGAGAACGGCTCATCATCAGATGAATGACGCTCAACCTCGTTGCCATCCAGATCTGTTCCTTTAATTGCCGGAATGTCTGTTGGTGCCGGCATAAAGTCAATGATTGCATCAAGCAGTTTCTGTACCCCTTTATTTCTGTAAGCAGAACCACAGCATACAGGAACTGCTGTACAATCACAGGTTCCTTTTCTCAGTGCTGCCTTGAGCTGCTCCACAGAAGGCTCCTCACCTTCAAGGTACATCATTGTCAGGTCATCGTCTAACTCGCAGATCTTCTCAATCATCTCTGAGTGATAAAGTTCTGCGTCATCCGCCATCTCTGCCGGAATCTCTGTAATGGTAATATCATCACCCTTATCATCATTGTAGATGTATGCTTTCATCTCCATCAGGTCAATGATTCCCTTAAAATCATCTTCCTTGCCGATAGGAATCTGAAGGATGATTGCATTTTTGCCTAATCTCGTCCGAATCTGTTCTACCGCACCATAGAAATTAGCACCTAAGATATCCATCTTGTTGATAAATGCCATTCTGGGTACATTGTAGGTATCAGCCTGACGCCATACATTCTCTGACTGTGGCTCCACGCCACCCTTTGCACAGAAAACACCCACAGCACCATCCAGTACACGAAGGGAACGTTCTACTTCTACAGTGAAATCCACGTGGCCCGGCGTATCAATGATATTGATACGATGCTCTAAGGCCCCCTCCTGTTTCTGATGTGTCCAGTGGCATGTCGTAGCGGCTGATGTGATTGTGATACCTCTCTCCTGCTCCTGCTCCATCCAGTCCATTGTCGCAGTACCCTCATGGGTATCACCGATCTTATAATTAACACCGGTATAGTATAAGATACGCTCTGTAAGGGTCGTCTTACCAGCATCAATATGCGCCATAATACCGATGTTTCTGGTTCTCTCTAAAGGATATTCTCTTCCAGCCAAAGTTCTTCCTCCTTAAAAACTAAGAAACGAAACAATTAGAATCTGTAATGTGCGAAAGCCTTGGTTTTCGCATCCATCACGTTCATTCTATTTAGAATCTGTAATGTGCGAAAGCCTTGTTTGCCTCTGCCATCTTGTGCATATCTTCTTTTCTCTTTACTGCTGCACCTGTGTTGTTTGAAGCATCCAGAATTTCATTTGCAAGTCTCTCTTCCATGGTTTTCTCGCCTCTCTTGCGTGCGAAAAATACCAGCCAGCGAAGTCCCAGTGTCTGACGGCGCTCAGGCTTTACCTCAAGCGGCACCTGATACGTAGCTCCACCGATACGTCTCGCTTTACACTCAAGCATCGGCATGATGTTGTTCATCGCAGTCTCAAAGACATCCAATGCCGGCTTCTGAGCTTTATCTTCTACTCTGGTAAATGCTCCATATACGATCTTCTGGGCTACACCCTTCTTGCCATCTAACATCACGTTGTTGATCAGCTTTGTAACCACTTTATTTCCGTAAATAGGATCTGCTAATACGTCTCTTTTTTGAATATGTCCTTTACGTGGCACGATTCTTCCCTCCTTAATTACTGATAGCGCACAGCAGGCTGTCCGCTATTTGATTAAATCAACGGTACTCACATTTATAAAACTTTGTGTTCGTGCGGTTTTCTATTCTACCTTACTGATATAATGATAAAAAGGTACGAAATAAGAATTCCAACACTAATTAGTTTTTTGAGTACAAGGTAAATGAATCTATTTACCTGCTTTTGGTCTCTTAGCTCCATACTTGGAACGAGCCTGCTTTCTGTTAGCAACTCCCGCAGTATCGAGTGTACCTCTGATAATATGGTATCTGGTACCCGGTAAGTCCTTAACACGGCCGCCCCTGATCAGAACAACGCTATGCTCCTGTAAGTTATGTCCCTCTCCCGGGATATAGCTTGTCACTTCCATACCATTTGAAAGACGAACTCTGGCAATCTTTCTGAGTGCTGAGTTTGGCTTCTTTGGTGTTGCAGTCTTCACTGCTGTACACACGCCTCTCTTCTGCGGAGCAGATGTGTCTGTCGCTTTCTTCTTTAAAGAGTTGTATCCTCTCTGAAGTGCAGGCGCAGTAGACTTCTTCACTGTTTCTTGGCGTCCTTTTCTTACTAATTGGTTAAATGTTGGCATTCTTTTTCACCTCCTATTTTATTCAAAACTAAATGCCAAAACAATTAGGCACGTTGTATGATGAATTTTCACACATACTAGATTAGTATACTTACCAAATTTGGGAATGTCAATCACTTTTTTTCAATTTTTTAAAAATATTTCGCATTTTTTCTTTGCACGCCTGTATGCACAAAAAAGATGGGACCTTTGAAAGCCCCATCTTTATAGATTATTCCATCGCACCGACGGGTTCCCCTACAGGAAGCACCGGTTCTTCCATCAGTTCCTCTTCCTCGTCATAGCCAAAATCAATCTCGTCCTCAAAGTCAAGTGCAGCATCCAGCTCCACATCGGTGTTGAGCTTCACATTTCTGTAGCGTCTCAAACCAGTACCCGCTGGAATCAGCTTACCGATGATTACGTTCTCTTTCAGACCAATCAGCGGATCAACCTTTCCTTTGATCGCCGCCTCCGTGAGCACCTTGGTGGTCTCTTGGAAGGACGCCGCAGACAGGAAGGAGCTGGTGGCAAGCGCAGCCTTTGTGATGCCCAGAATGACATCTTTGTACTCTGCCGGCTGTTTGCCTTCTGCAATCAACTGCTCATTGATATCCTCAAGCTCAATGCCATCGACCAGCGTACCCGGCAAAAACTCCGTGTCACCGCTTGTCTCTATGCGCTTCTTCTTGAGCATCTGGCGCACGATAACTTCGATATGCTTATCTGCGATATCCACACCCTGCAAACGGTAAACTCTTTGAACCTCTCTCAGGAGATAATTCTGAACCGCGTCAATCTTCTTGATTTCCAGCAGGTCATGCGGGTTGATACTTCCCTCTGTCAGCTCGTCTCCTGCCTCAAGTTCAGCACCGTCCGCAATCTTGATGCGGGAACCATATGGAATCAAATACGTTTTCTCATTCACACCGTCAGAGACGATAATCTCACGCTTCTTTTTGGTATCCTTGATGGTCGCAGTACCGCCAAATTCTGCGATAATTGCAAGTCCTTTTGGCTTTCTCGCCTCGAAAAGCTCCTCGACACGCGGAAGACCCTGTGTGATATCATCACCGGCAACACCGCCGCTGTGGAACGTTCTCATCGTAAGCTGTGTACCCGGCTCACCGATCGACTGCGCAGCGATAATGCCGACAGCCTCACCGATCTGAACTGCCTCGCCTGTCGCCATATTTGCACCGTAACATTTTGCACAGATACCAATGTGCGACTTACAGCAGAGAATATTGCGGATTTTCACCTTTTCGATCGGTTCACCCTTCTCATTGACACCCTTGCTCATAATTCTGGCTGCCCGGCTCGGCGTAATCATATGATTCTTCTTCACCAGAATATTGCCGTCCCGGTCCTTGATGTCCTCACAGGAATATCTGCCTGTGATTCTGTCCTTCAATCCCTCGATCGTCTCCTTGCCATCCATGAATGCAGCCACTTCCATACCGGGTATGACATCCTTGCCTTCGCAGCAGTCCACTTCACGGATAATCAGCTCCTGACATACATCGACCATTCGGCGTGTCAGATATCCAGAGTCCGCTGTACGAAGTGCTGTGTCGGACATTCCTTTTCGGGCGCCGTGCGCAGACATGAAGTACTCCAAAACGTCAAGTCCCTCTCGGAAATTAGACTTGATCGGCAGCTCGATGGTACGCCCTGTCGTATCCGCCATCAGTCCACGCATACCTGCCAGCTGCTTAATCTGCTGGTTGGAACCACGCGCGCCGGAATCTGCCATCATAAAGATGTTGTTATACTTGTCAAGACCGCCGATCAACTTGTCTGTCAGCGCGTCATCCGTCTCTTTCCAAGTCTCTACGACTGCCTTGTAGCGCTCCTCGTCCGTCATCAGTCCGCGCCTGAAATTCATGGTGATACGGTCAACGGTCTTCTGCGCTTCCTCAAGCATCTTAGGCTTCTCCGCAGGCACTGTCATATCGGAGATAGACACTGTCATGGCAGCCCGTGTAGAATATTTGTATCCCATCGCTTTGATACTGTCGAGCACCTCCGCGGTCTTTGTCGCACCATGAATATTGATAACCTTCTCCAAAATCTGCTTTAAGCCCTTCTTGCCCACATGGAAATCCACCTCTGGAAGCAGTTTGTTCTCCTCCTTGCTCCGGTCAACAAACTCCAGATCCTGCGGCAGAATTTCGTTAAAGATAAAACGTCCCAGCGTGGACTCTACCGTCCCTGTGAGCACCTCACCGTCCGGCATTGTCTTGGAGACACGCACCTTGATTCTTGAATGCAGCGTACATGCCTTGTTCTCATAAGCCAGTATCGCCTCGTTAATATTCTTGAAATACTTGCCCTCACCGAGTGCCCCCGGTCTCTCCTGTGTCAGATAATAAATACCAAGCACCATATCCTGCGACGGGACCGCAACCGGACCGCCGTCAGAAGGCTTTAACAGATTGTTCGGCGAGAGAAGCAGGAAACGGCACTCTGCCTGTGCCTCCACAGACAGCGGAAGATGCACTGCCATCTGGTCTCCGTCGAAATCCGCATTGAACGCAGTACATACCAGCGGATGCAGCTTGATTGCCTTACCTTCTACCAAGATAGGTTCAAACGCCTGAATCCCGAGCCTGTGCAGTGTCGGTGCGCGGTTGAGCATCACAGGATGCTCCTTGATAACCTCCTCAAGCACATCCCACACGGACTGGTCCAGCTTCTCCACCAGCTTCTTTGCATGTTTGATATTCTGTGAGATCTGTCTTGAGACAAGCTCCTTCATCACAAAAGGCTTGAAAAGCTCAATCGCCATCTCCTTTGGCAGACCGCACTGGTAAATCTTTAGCTCCGGTCCCACGACGATAACCGAACGGCCGGAATAATCCACACGTTTTCCAAGGAGATTCTGGCGGAAACGCCCGCCCTTGCCTTTTAACATGTCAGACAATGACTTGAGCGCCCTGTTTCCGGGTCCGGTCACAGGACGGCCGCGTCTGCCGTTATCAATCAGCGCATCCACTGCTTCCTGAAGCATTCTCTTCTCATTGCGCACAATGATATCTGGTGCCCCCAGTTCAAGCAGTCTCTTCAGACGGTTATTTCTATTGATAATCCTGCGATACAAGTCATTCAAATCCGATGTCGCAAACCGCCCGCCGTCCAGCTGAACCATAGGTCTTAAATCTGGCGGAAGCACCGGAATGGCATCCATAATCATCCACTCCGGGCGGTTTCCCGATGCACGGAACGACTCTACTACTTCCAGTCTCTTGACAATCTTGGCACGCTTCTGTCCCTTGGTATTTTCATTCCTCAGCTCTGCGGAAAGCTCCTCACAATCCTTCTCCAAGTCAATTGCCTCGAGCAGCTCCTTGATTGCCTCTGCGCCCATTCCCACGCGGAACGCACTCTTTCCCCATTTTTCCACATTGTCCTGATACTCTTTCTCAGACAATACCTGTTTGTAATCCAGTGTCGTCTCTCTCGGGTCCAGCACGATATAAGATGCAAAGTACAATACCTTCTCAAGCACGCGCGGCGTCAAATCCAAAATGAGTCCCATACGGCTTGGAATCCCCTTAAAGTACCAGATATGCGAAACCGGCGCTGCAAGCTCAATGTGTCCCATACGCTCTCTGCGCACACTCGACTTTGTGACCTCCACGCCGCAGCGGTCACAAATCACACCTTTATAACGGATTTTCTTGTATTTGCCGCAATGGCACTCCCAGTCCTTGCTGGGCCCGAAAATCTTTTCGCAGTACAGACCATCTCGCTCAGGTTTCAGTGTCCTGTAGTTGATGGTTTCCGGTTTTGTTACCTCGCCTTTTGACCACTCTCTGATTTTCTCAGGAGAAGCCAGACCAATTTTGATCGCATCAAAAGAGATTGACTGGCTCTGTTCATTTTTATTCTCAGACATTTTGGCACTCCTTCCAGATTTTAGAAATCATCATCAAAGCTATCATCATCGCCGTCATCATAATCATCATCAGAAAAATCATCTTCATCATAATCATCCTCGGCATCCACCAAATCTCCGCTCTCAGCATCAAATTCCTTCTGCTGGTAGCCCTCGAGACCTTCCCTGTTATCGTATTTGTTGTCACCCTCCATCTCCACGCGGAAATCTGTCTCTGTGTAATCAACAGATTCCTTGAGTTCCACTTCATTTTGATTTTCGTCATATACTTTCACATCCAGACCAAGTGACTGAAGCTCCTTGAGCAATACCTTAAAGGACTCTGGAATACCCGGTTCAGGAATGTTTTCGCCTTTGATGATCGCCTCATACGTCTTTACTCGCCCAACCACATCATCGGATTTGACTGTCAGAATCTCCTGCAATGTGTGTGATGCACCGTATGCCTCGAGCGCCCACACCTCCATCTCTCCGAAACGCTGTCCGCCAAACTGGGCTTTACCGCCAAGAGGCTGCTGTGTTACCATACCATACGGTCCTGTCGAGCGCGCATGGATCTTATCATCTACCAAATGATGCAGCTTGAGGTAATGCATGTGTCCGATTGTGACAGGGCTGTCAAAATATTCGCCTGTTCTGCCGTCACGAAGCCTTACCTTGCCATCTCTTGAAATGGGCACCCCTTTCCAGAGTTTTCTGTGCTCCCTGTTCTCATACAGATAATCCATCACTTCCGGCAGAAGCTCCGCTTTATGCTTTGCCTCAAACTCCTCCCACTCAAGATTTACATAGTCATTCGCCAAGTCCAGCGTGTCCATGATATCTGACTCATTCGCACCGTCAAATACCGGCGTGGACACATTAAATCCAAGCGCTTTTGCCGCCAGTGACAGATGAATCTCAAGCACCTGTCCAATATTCATACGGGAAGGCACGCCCAGCGGATTTAACACGATATCCAGCGGCCGTCCATTGGGAAGATACGGCATATCCTCAACTGGCAGCACACGCGAAACCACACCCTTGTTTCCATGACGTCCAGCCATCTTGTCACCGACAGAAATCTTTCTCTTCTGTGCGATATAGATGCGCACCGTCTGATTGACGCCGGGCGCAAGCTCCGTGTCTCCATTCGCCCTTGAGAATACCTTCGCATCCACAACAACACCATATTCGCCGTGTGGTACTTTCAATGAAGTATCGCGCACCTCTCTTGCCTTCTCACCAAAAATCGCCCTCAGCAGACGCTCCTCGGCTGTCAGCTCGGTCTCGCCTTTGGGTGTAACCTTTCCGACAAGAATATCGCCTGCACGCACCTCCGCACCAATTCGGATGATACCTCTGTCGTCCAGATCTTTAAGCGCGTCATCGCCGACACCCGGCACATCTCTGGTAATTTCCTCCGGTCCGAGCTTGGTATCGCGCGCATCGGTCTCATACTCTTCTATATGAATAGAGGTATAAACATCCTCCATGACGAGCCGTTCACTCAAAAGCACCGCATCCTCATAGTTATACCCTTCCCATGTCATGAAGCCAATGAGCGGGTTCTTGCCAAGTCCAAGCTCCCCGCCGCTGGTGGACGCACCGTCAGCAATCACCTGTCCTGCCTCCACATGGTCTCCCTTAAACACAATCGGTTTCTGATTGTAGCAGTTGGATTGGTTGCTGCGCTCAAACTTGTGCAGCTTAAACTCTGCCTTCTCGCCGTCATCATACGTAATGCGGATCATTTTTGATGACACATAGGTGATCGTGCCTGCCTTCTTTGCCACCACACACACACCGGAGTCCACTGCCGCTTTTACCTCGATACCTGTACCGACAACCGGCGCCTCTGTAAATAGCAGCGGCACTGCCTGACGCTGCATGTTCGACCCCATCAGCGCGCGGTTCGCATCATCATTCTGCAAAAAGGGAATCAGCGCAGTAGCAACGGAAAATACCATCTTGGGCGACACATCCATATAGTCAAACATCGCCTTGGGATACTCCTGTGTCTCGTCGAGATAACGGCCTGAAACCGAATTACGCACAAAATAACCATTCTCGTCAAGCTGCTCGTTCGCCTGTGCTACATGATAATTATCCTCCTCGTCAGCCGTCATGTAGACCACTTCGTTTGTGACGCGCGGATTCTTGGGGTCTGTCTTGTCAATCTTACGGTATGGCGCCTCGATAAACCCGTATTCGTTGATTCTCGCATAGGATGCAAGTGAGTTAATCAGACCGATATTGGGTCCCTCAGGCGTCTCGATCGGACACATCCTGCCATAGTGGGAATAGTGTACATCTCGAACCTCAAATCCTGCGCGGTCTCTGGAAAGACCACCCGGTCCCAGCGCAGAGAGACGTCTCTTGTGTGTCAGCTCACCGAGCGGATTGTTCTGGTCCATAAACTGTGACAACTGTGAAGAGCCAAAGAACTCTTTGATGGCAGCCTGTACAGGTTTGATATTGATCAATGCCTGCGGTGACACATCATCCGAGTCGTGCGTGGTCATTCGCTCACGCACCACGCGCTCCATCCTTGAGAGACCGATACGATACTGGTTTTGCAGAAGCTCACCGACCGCCCTGATACGTCTGTTGCCCAGATGGTCGATGTCATCGCTGTTTCCAAGCCCGTACTCAAGGTGCATATTGTAATTGATCGAAGCCAGTATATCTTCCTTTGTAATATGTTTGGGTATCAGCTCATGTACATTTCTGGTGATCGCGTCTGCCAGCTCCTCCGGGTTCTCTGCATACTCCTCAAGAATCTGGCGGAGTACTGGAAAATACACCTGCTCTGTGATGCCAAGGCTCCTTGGCTCACAGTCCACAAAATTTGTGATATCCACCATCATATTCGAGAGTACCTTGACAAGCCGTTCCTCTGTCTGAATCCAGACAAAAGGAACAGCTGCATTCTGGATACTGTCTGCCATCTGGGCTGTAACTTTCTCACCCTTCTGACCCAGAATCTCCCCGCTGAACGGATCAACGACATCCTCTGCGAGAATCTGGTTTCGGATTCTGTTTTTGAGCGCGAGTTTTTTATTGAACTTATATCTGCCGACCTTGGCAAGATCATATCTTCTCGGGTCAAAAAACATCGCTGTCACGAGATTCTCCGCACTGTCCAAGCTAAACGGCTCCCCGGGACGAATCTTGCTGTAGAGCTCTTTTAAGCCCTCCTGATAATTGTCGGCTGTATCTTTGGTAAAGCTTGCAAGAATCTTTGGCTCATCGCCAAACAATTCAAGGATCTCATCGTTGGTGCCCACCCCCAATGCACGAACCAGCACTGTGATTGGCACCTTTCTTGTTCTATCAACACGAACGTAGAAAACATCATTGGAATCCGTCTCGTACTCAAGCCATGCACCACGATTGGGAATCACTGTACAGGAGAACAACCTCTTACCAATCTTGTCATGTGCAATGCCATAGTAAATACCCGGTGAACGTACTAACTGGCTGACAATGACACGCTCTGCGCCATTGATCACGAAAGTACCTGTCTCTGTCATCAGCGGGAAATTACCCATAAAAATCTCATGCTCGGTGATTTCTTCTTTTTCTTTATTATGAAGACGAACTTTGATCTTTACAGGAGCCTCATACGTTAAGTCTCTCTCCTTGCATTCTTCGATTGTGTGCTTGATTTCGTCCTCTGCCAAAACGTAGTCTACAAATTCCAGACTTAGACGTCCGCTGTAGTCCGTGATTGGAGAGATATCCGCCAATGCTTCCCGAAATCCTTCCTCGAGAAACCATCTGTAGGAATCCTTTTGGACTTCAATCAGATTCGGCATTTCCAGAACCTCTTCTTGTCTCTGATAACTCATACGCATTGTCTTACCTGAGACTACTGGACGTATTCTGTTCTTTTCCATGACATTTCACCCCGTTCTTATTTAATACATCTATCCATATAATCATTGTAACAACTGACTATATTTATGGTTACAATTTTCCACAATAGTGCACCCTACATACTACCACAAGTCCAATTTGAAGTCAATGAAAAAATTCAAAAAATTGGCACTAAAATGATGAATGAAAAACCAAAAGGCCGGGATTGTCTCCCGACCTGTCGTAACCAGCCAAAATTACTTTAATGTAACCTTTGCGCCTTCTGCTTCAAGTTTTGTCTTAATCTCCTCAGCCTCAGCCTTTGATGCTGCCTCTTTCAGTACCTTAGGAGCGTTGTCAACCAGATCCTTTGCTTCCTTCAAGCCAAGACCAGTTGCCTCACGTACAACCTTGATAACTTTAACCTTGTTCGGACCTACTTCTGTAAGCTCTACATCGAACTCATCCTTCTCCTCCTGCTGTGCGCCTGCGCCGTCGCCTGCTGTCATAACGACTGCACCTGCTGCTGCGGATACGCCGAACTCTTCCTCACAAGCCTTTACCAAATCATTTAACTCTAATACTGTAAGCTCTTTGATCGCTTCAATAAATTCTGCTGTTGTTAACTTTGCCATGATTATTTCCCTCCATAAATTCTTTTCTTTTTCTTAAAAATTACTCAGCCGCCGGCGCCTCTGCCGCCTCAACTGCGGGTTCTGCTGCTGCTTCCTCCGTCTTAGGAGCAGGCTCGCAAGCGTCTGGACCGCCCTTCTCTGCAATCTGGTTCAGCACGCGGGCGAAATTTGTAATCGGAGACTTGATACTTCCAAGGAACTTGGAAAGAAGCTCTTCTCTTGAAGGAATGCTTGCAATCTGTGCCATTCCCTTTTCGTCGTACAAAATACCCTCTACCACGCCTGCCTTCAGCTCGATTGCCGGACAGGTTTTGCCAAATTTGCTCAGGATTCTGGCCGGTGCTGTCGCATCATCCTTGCAGACTGCAATCGCGTTGGTTCCTTTCAGGCTGTCTGTCAGACCTTCAAACTCCGTACCCTTAAAAGCACGTGTCATCAGTGTATTCTTGTACACTTTATACGTTACGCCAGCCTCACGAAGCTGTTTGCGGAGCTGTGTATCCTGCGCAACGGTGATTCCGCTGTATTTTACGATCACAACAGTGGCAGCATCCTTAATTGTAGCTGAAATCTCATCAACAATAGGCTGTTTTAATTCAATCTTTGCCATTTTCTTACCTCCTTATAGATTTGATGAACGCGTTTATCCGCGCTCTGCCGACAGGAGTCTACGATATCATCGAGTGTGTATAATAAAAACCCCTCAAAATATGCCCAAGCACACTTCGAGAGGTAAAAGTCATATCATAAATACTCTTCTCCTCGGTAGGCGGTATCCTTACGCAAAACCAGTATCACCTGATTTCGCACCTACTGTCTTCGGCACGGTTTCACAACCTTTATTACCATAGCACAGTCCGCGTTTGCTGTCAATCATTTTTCTTCATTCTTATCAAAAATTCTTTCTAAAAATATTATTGTCCGAAAGTCACATAGCCCTCATTGTCAATCTGTACATTGGGTGACAGTCCGCGCATATAGTTCAGCACACTGTCCTTCTCTGCGCCCTCAAGATGTCTGGTGCGGCAGTCCTCCTGTATACATGGGACAAAGCGAAAATATTCCATTCCATCCTTGTTGATGCTAATCTCAACAAGGCAGGTATTTTGTGTCTTGGAGTTAAACCAGTAATTGCCCAAGCTGTACATGACAGGAACCCCTGATACGACATCCAGCTTTTGCAGGCAGTGCGGATGGTCTCCTATAATGAGGTCCACCCCGGCCTCTGCATAGATTGGCGCCTGTTTATCCTGTAGCCAGTCCGTGTTCTCCTGACTCTCTGTTCCCCAGTGGATATACAGAATCACAAAATCACTCGACGCCTTTGCCTCCGCGATCACTTCAAGCAGTGCAGCCGGGTCCATACACCGGAGAACGCCGGGACTGGATGCAGTCGCCTCCTTGGTGTCCGGCACTGCGTTGCGCTCAATCTGCGTCGCGCTCACCACCGCTATTTTCATGCCATTGGCAATAAAATACACCGGCTTTTTCGCCTCATTGAGATCTCTGCCCGCACCCACATACGGTATCCCGGCAGTCTCAAGCGTCGTGAATGTGTCAAGCAGCGCATCCTTGCCAAAATCATAAGCGTGGTTATTGGCAAGTGACACAATATCTACGCCCAGCTGCGCATACATTTCTATATTGTCAGGATTTGCCCTGAATGTAAAAGTCTTTCCCTCTGTCGGTGTTCCCCTTCTTGAAAATGGAAATTCATTGTTGAGCATAAACACATCCGCACTGCGCATCCGTTCCAGTAAATCTGCGGAAAAAGTATCATTGATATCGCTTCCCCTGCTGCGATAGCGAAACATCATCGCATAAGCGTCATCCAGCAGAATATCACCTGCAAAGGCAAATGTAACGCGCTCTTTGTCTGCACAATTTAGAAGATAGACCTTTTCCCCTTTTTCGGCTGCCTCATGATACAGGCGTTCATTCTCTGCAAGAACTGTGTCTGTTTCTGCCTCAGTGGTCTGTTCCTGTAGCTCTGATGCGGTGCCCTCATCTGATGCAGTATTGTCTGTATCAGCCAGCTCCTCCGTCTGACCCAGCTTATCAAACTTCATGACAAGCGGTGATTTTGTTGTCTTTGGTGTCCTCGCCTCAGAGTACGCCAGCATCGCCGCACTGCCTGCAAAAAGTACGATCATGAGCGATACCATAAACACGCGCAATTGACTTCTCCTGCGTTTCCTTCTTCCTGTTTTATTACCAGCCAAGCACTCACCTCACTATACGCCTTCAAACTGCGAAAAGACCCCGTTTTTCTTCAAAACGAGGTCTCGAAAACTTCTATCTTTGATTAGAACTTCGCAACACTAACCTTCACACCGGGTCCCATTGTCGATGTAAGTGTGATACTCTTTAAGTACTGTCCTTTCAGAGTAGACGGCTTTGCCTTCACAATTGCATCTAACAGAGAGTTCAGATTCTGTGTCAACTGCTCCTCGGAGAAGGAAACCTTTCCAATCGGGCAGTGAATAATGTTTGTCTTATCAAGTCTGTACTCAATCTTACCAGCTTTGATATCATTGATTGCCTTTGTGACATCCATTGTTACTGTGCCAGCCTTCGGGTTTGGCATCAAGCCCTTTGGTCCAAGAACCTTACCCAGACGGCCAACGACACCCATCATGTCCGGTGTAGCAACCACAACGTCAAAATCTAACCATCCATCATTCTGAATCTTAGGAATCAGCTCATCGCCGCCAACATAGTCAGCGCCTGCTGCCTCCGCCTCTGAAACCTTGTCACCCTTAGCAAAAACTAAAACCTTTACAGTCTTACCAGTTCCATTCGGGAGCACAACTGCACCACGAATCTGCTGGTCCGCGTGACGTCCATCACAGCCTGTCCTGATATGCACCTCTACAGTCTCATCAAACTTTGCAGTAGCAGCCTTCTTTGTCAATGCTACAGCATCCTCTATCTCATAAAATGTTGCGCGATCAATCATCTTCGCGGATTCATTATATTTCTTACCATGTTTCATTCTACTTTACCTCCGCTTAATCTTCTACTGTGATACCCATAGATCTTGCTGTACCTGCAATCATGCTCATAGCAGCCTCAAGGCTTGCCGCATTCAAATCCGGCATCTTTAACTCAGCGATCTCCTGAATCTTTGCCTTGGAAATCTTTGCAACTTTTGTCTTGTTCGGCGTTGCTGAAGCAGTTTTGAGGTTGCATGCCTTCTTTAATAAAACTGCTGCTGGCGGAGTCTTTGTGATGAAGCTGAAGCTTCTGTCTGCATAAACTGTGATAACAACAGGAATAATCATACCTTCCTGATCTGCCGTTCTCGCGTTAAACTGCTTTGTGAACTCTACAATGTTCACACCATGCTGTCCAAGAGCAGGTCCAACCGGTGGAGCCGGTGTTGCTTTTGCGGCAGGAATCTGTAATTTAATATATCCTTCTACTTTCTTTGCCATGTCAGGCACCTCCTAATTTATTCTCGGTTTTATCCCATCATAATATCAGATAAACCGTTTTGTGGTCGTCTGGGCGGATAACCCTCCCACGTAGACGCAAGTCCGATGATTATTTTATACCAACGATACCACCTTGTCAACCTATTTAATCCCACATCTTTTTCACATCTGTGAAATTAATCTCGACAGGTGTCTCACGCCCAAACATCTCTACGTTGATCGTGACCGTCTGTCTCGCTGCATCAATTTTCTGAACCGTTCCCACGGTGTCTTTCCACACGCCCGCAGTGACACTGATCACATCTCCCTCTGCAAACTCAACAGCGGTGTCAACGCCAAAGTCGAGTGCTTTGAGCTCTGCTTCCGTGAGCGGCACAGGCTTGCTTCCCGGCCCTACAAAACCGGTAACGCCCCTCGTGTTTCGAACCACATACCACGCGTCGTTGTTGTCCGCATCCATGTGGAGCAGCACATATCCCGGGAACATTTTCTTCTGCGTCGTCTTTTCCACGCCGTTTTTGAGCTCCATAACATCCTGTAACGGAACCCTCACTTCGAGGATCTCATTCTCAAGATGTCTGTTTTCTATTGCCTTTTCGATATTTGCCTTTACTTTATTCTCATACCCTGAATAGGTATGGACAACATACCAGCCCATGCCAAGCCCGCTCTTATTGTCGCTGAGCGCCACTCTGCTGTGCGGCTCCTCCTCAACTGGCGGCTCAAACACAAAAGTCTCTTTGGCAGGCGCCGCTTCATCAAAAGCAACTGTCTCTGATATCAGTTCCTCAGAATCCACTTCTTCAGAATCAAGCTCTCTTAAATCCGACTCAAAATCCTGCGCATCCAAGTTTTGAACCAGACTGCCGGCAGTGAAGTTTTCAGTTTCACGCTCGGGCTCTTCGGCTTCCACCATTTCCGGTTCCACCGCTTCGGATTCTAAAGTTTTTGACGCCAGCGATTCCGGCTTTTGCTCCTGAATCTGCTCAGAATCCGCCGCTTCCTCTGCATTGTCTTGCGGCTTTTCGGGCATCTTTGGCGACACGGGAAGCCACTCATGCATATTGGGCGTAATAAGCTTCTTGGCTACCGCTCTGGGTGCTTTCTTTTCTTCCATAATGGTTATCCCCTTCTATGCTCCAATACTTGTTAAGAAGTTGACGCCGAACTGGATAAGGGTATCCAAAAAGGTAATGATAAGTCCTACAACAACCGAAACACAAAGAACTGCTACAGACTGCTTAACAGTTTCTTTCTGGTCAGGCCAGGCGATCTTCTTAAATTCTGTTTTAACACTTTTCCAGAAGTTATCTTTTTTCGCTTCTGTCTTAGCTGAATCTGCCATCATGTGCCTCCTATTCTGTTCGATTGTTTATTTTGTTTCCTTGTGCAGTGTATGAGTCTTGCAGAATCTACAATACTTCTTGATCTCCATTCTGTCAGGATGGGTTTTCTTCTCCTTTGTAGTATTGTAGTTACGCTGCTTGCACTCCGTACATGCCAATGTAATTTTTGTACGCATAATTCCACCTCCGCTAACGTTCTAACTAATTCCTTTGCTCTAATCATGCAGGATAGTCCAGTATTCTCTCACCCATGCAGCCACACAGACTCCATGGCAACCGAGCAGGGGCAAACCGTTCCCCTGCACGCGCGCCGGGTCCCCGCCAGCTTCTGCTGAATCATTTCATCTGGGTGCCCGTGTGCATAAAAAAAAGACCGAATGTACATCTTGCCTATCAAATATACCACAAGCAAAGTCCGCCGTCAAGCATAAATTAAGCCTCCTTTACGGTATAGCTGCATATAATATAATGAAACACTTCATTCAACAATATAATTGATACATCGCAGCAAGTTGTTGTTATTTTTGCAACAATTCAGTCAATTCATGCTATTTTCAGCACATTAAAGCAGTTTACGTAAAATTTTTTCAACTTTATGGGCTGAAAGGCTTGCATTTTCACGCAATTCATGATAACTTTAAGATAAAAAGAGATATACATAACATTTTACTGAATAGTCACACAATTTATATGCCGTATATCTTTTAAAATAAGGGGTTTTTGTGAATTTAGCATGTTGATTTATGCTCAAAATCAAGTTCACATAAGATTTAAATTGATTATCTGAGAGGGGAGGACATCAGTATGTCAGTTTCTTTAACTACACTACCAATTTATGATGAGTATCTAAACGCATACCGCAACAAAAACAACTCAAACTCGAGCGGCAAAACCAGCAAGCGCAGTCTGCGCCACGCCACACACGACACCAGCGAGCTCAAAAATCTATACAATGCAATCCAGTGGAAAAACCGCTTTGCGCCGCTCTATATGACCGATCCATCGCCGAAATCCATCGCCTATGCGATTCATCTGAAAGAGAGCGCCAACGATCTAAAGCAGACGATTGATTCACTCAGCGGTGACAACAACGACCTGTTTTCAATGAAATCAGCCTACAGTGACAATGAAGCACTCGCAAGCGTGGAGTACGAGCCAGAGGACGCAGAGGAGTATGTTCCGATGGATTTCACGCTCGAAGTCGAGAAGTTCGCCTCGCCGCAGGTCAACACCAGCAAATACATGCGGGCAAACCAGCCTGTCAGCCTCACGCCGGACAGCTATTCCTTTGATATTCTGACAAACAAGCTCCACTATGAGCTTCAGTTTAACGTCAATGAGGGAGACACCAACAAGGATTTGCAGAGCAAGCTTTCCCGGCTGATCAACAACTCCGATATCGGCTTGTCGGCGCGCGTCGTCGAAGCCCGCGGACTGTCGGCGCTGGAAGTTACCTCTGATGCCTACGGGCTCCCGTTCCAAGGTGAGCGGCACTTTACGATCACAGACGAAAATACCAGTTATCAGGACGGCATCGTTGATTATCTGGGTTTAAATAAACATATTAAAGAAGCAACCAATGCGGTCTACAGCATCAACGGAAGCGAGGAGTCGTCCTATTCGAACAATTTCAATGTATTCGGCGCCTACCACGTGACCCTGCATCCCGAAAATGCTGATACCAGCGCCACCCAGTCTGACCAGATCACTGCCAATGCAGTCAAAAGCGCAGGGCAGAACACCACTGCCACCATCGGCTTGTACCCTGATGCCGAGTCGCTTGCCAACAATATTGAGACCTTTGTGGAAGGCTACAACAGTTTTATGAATGGTGTGATCAATGACCAGACCGACGCGCCGCTCACAAAACTTTTGTCCAAAGACCTGCACAAGTTCCTAGATCTGCACAGCTATAATCTCGAAAAATACGGGATCGTGGTCAATGAAGATGCCACCCTCGAATACCAGAAGGGTGACGAAATCACAGACGCCACCGGCATCAAAGGCTTTGGTTCACAGATTCTGCGCAAATTAAACGCAATCTCTCTTGATCCAATGGAGTATATTGACCGTAGAATCTGTGCCTATTCTAATCCCAACGCAAGCTATCCGAACCCTTACATGACAAGCATTTATACAGGTATGTTATATAATGGTTATATGTAAAAATCGAGTAGGGAAGAGCCATCTTCCCCACTCGCCGCGTGCCCCATGCGCCGCTTCTGCGGCATGCTACCTCTGCATGGGGCTGCGCATAAAAAAGCAGGCTGATGCCTGCTTTTTTATTTTTCTTTCTGCGCCATCTCAAGCGCTGCCAAAATCACTTTGTCCATATCATAATATTTATACTGCCCAAGCCGTCCTCCAAACAGCACATTTTTCTGTTTCTCAGCAAGCGCGGCATATTTTTGATACAGCGCAGCATTCTTCTCATCATTGACAGGATAATACGGCTCATCGCCACGCTTCCACTCCTTCGAGTACTCCCTCGTAATCACGGTATCTGGCTGATGCCCAAACTCAAAATGCTTATGTTCAATAATACGCGTATAGGGAACCTCTCTTGCTGTGTAGTTGACAACCGCATTGCCCTGATAATTTTCCTCCCCCTCCAAAAGCTCCGTCTGAAAATCAAGAGAACGGTATTCCAGCGCACCTTCACAATAGTCAAAAAACGCATCTATCATGCCCGTATAAAGCACCTTCCCAAAGGTATCTTTGCCGTCTTTTGTGACATACGTGTCATTTTCATTTTTCTGTACAAACGCCTCAAAATCCGTGTCAAGCCGCACGTCCATACCCTCTAACAGTTTTGCAGCCATCGCTGTATATCCCCCCTTGGGAATGCCCTGATAGGGGTCGTTAAAATAATTGTTGTCATACGTAAAACGAACCGGCAGCCGCTTGATAATAAACGCCGGCAGCTCCTTGCAGTCACGGCCCCACTGTTTCTCGGTATAGCCCTTCACAAGTTTCTCATAGATGTCTCTGCCGACAAGGGAGAGCGCCTGTTCCTCAAGATTCTGCGGGTCTGTGATCTTTAAATCCGCAATCTGTGACTGGATGCGCGCTGCTGCTTCCTTTGGCGTTTTGATGTTCCACATCTTTGCAAAGGTATTCATGTTAAATGGCAGATTGTAGAGTTCGTCCTTGTAAACTGCCACCGGCGAGTTGATATAGTTATTAAACTCTGCCAGCTTATTGACATACTCCCAGATGCGCTTGTCCGATGTATGGAAAATGTGTGCCCCGTATTTGTGCACATTGATTCCGCGGACATTCTCTGTATAGATATTTCCTGCAATATGGGACCGCCTGTCGATCACAAGGCATTTCTTCCCCGCCTGCTTCATTTCATTTGCAAACACAGCGCCAAAAAGTCCTGCGCCCACCACTAAATAATCGTATTTCATATTCTATTTACTCCTCCTTAATCAACTTTGGCTCGACGGGTTTCCAGTCCCTTGCAAGCTGTTCATACTCTGTCGCCTTTTCCATAAGACGCCTGTGTTCCACCTCGTATTCTCTCTGTGGAAGCGCTTTGATCTTGGGCGATTTTGCCAATTTGCGAAAACAGAGTGCCAGTGCCATCAGGGCAGAAGTGCCGCTGCTTGCCACGTCAATATCGCTCTCACAGTCATATCCGGCCCGGTGAAACCACTCTGCCGCCTCCTCAAAGTCCTCCTTTTTCATAAAAAAGTATCCCAGCTCCATACACATTTCAGCCGATGGAATCGTTGCCTCCTCACTCAGCGAGACCTTTAACATCCTGACAGGATCATCCACCAGCCGGTAAATCTTTAACAGTACCGCGATAATCTGGCGGCACAGCAGTGTCTTTCCCTCGGCGCGCTTATTGGACAGCGCACCCTCGAAAAATCCCTCCGCACGCCTGAGTTCCTCCTCGGTCCCCGCTTTGTACAATTCTCTTAAATACATCCCCATCAGCCGGTCAGACAGAACCCCCTTGTCCGCAATGATACGCTCAAACACGCCAAAATCCCTGCTGCTGTGGTTCCCCTGCGGGCAGTGATGGATCTCGATATCACTGTCAAAAATGACCGGGTTGAGATTGACCGTCTCATGAATCGGCTCAATCCATGTGAATGCCCTCAGCCGCTTAAACAGCTTTGGTCTTAAATCCCGCGCAAAATTTTCTGTCGGATGATTGATCTGCTCCGTCACATAGATCATCTGCACGATCTCTACCTCCGGGAGCATCGCGCGCTTTAATGCCTTGAGCTTATCCTGATTTTCCTGATCGACCACTTCATCGGCATCCGCAGAATAAATATAATCCCCCGTCGCCTTGGAAAAGGCAAAATTTCTCGCTGCTGCAAAATCATTATTCCACTCAAAATCATACAGATAGGGTGTGTACTCTGCTGCAATCTTTTTGGTGTCATCCGTGGATCCAGTATCCACGATAATAATCTCATCCATGATCTCCTTGAGCGAATCCAGACATGCCCTCAACACTGCGGATTCATTTTTTACAATCATGCATAAACTGAATTTCATTTCACTCCTCCGTTCCTATTGGTGTTTTCATTTGATATCATTGTAGCGAACTTTACATAATTTCTCAACTGTTTCTTTATTAAAATGTGTTTGAATTTTACTCCATTTTGACTAAAGTTTTCAGAATATTCTGACGATATAACTTATGTAGTATTATTATGTAACTTTAATAAAAGTTCGCACCCGGGGAGTCGGGCTGTACAGGAATGAGGGAAACCATATGGATTTTAGACAACGTTATGAAAATTTATTACAGATATTATGTGATGCCTATACGAAGATGTATCAATTGTTAGACGGTGTAGAACAATGCGACCGTGAACTGAACCGCCTGTCCCTGATCAACCGCCCAAGCGTGGAGGAGGTCTGCGGTGTCACAGACTGCAAGGACCGGCTGATCGTGACGATTGATAAGATTTCTATCGCGATCGAGCCAATCCACCAGCAGCTTGATGCCATAATGTCCATCTGTCAGGAGGTCAGCATTCATCCGCAGTACCGCCGTATGCAGAATCTGGAATATGTGATCTATTATGCTATCCAAAAGATTATCAATAAGGAAGATATCAACAATCCAGATATTATCGACCGGTTAAATAACTATAAGGCATCTTTGGAGCTGGATAAGGCAATCAGCGAAGTGCCGGATTCATCAAAACAGGTCTTTATGCTTGTGCCGGAAACCAAGAAATAAAATCGTATGAAAAAACAGGGCATTTTCAAAACTGCCCTGTTTTTAATTAACGGTTTACGATCTTATCATTCTCCTGTCTGCACTCCTCATAACGCTGGCGGAAGAGATCTGCCATCTCCGTATTGCCAAGCTCTGTATAGATTCTGATAATATTTTCAAAGCAGTGCAGTTTGTTGACCCCCAGTGTATCCACATCCGGCATCATAATCGTCTTAATGTATAATAACAGCGCCCGCAGACGGTCACCGCTGTCAAGCAGCACATTGGCATGTGTAAACATATATTTCGCAGTCTTACACTGGTCTGCATACCGCTCCATAAGCTCCACCGCTTTCTGAAACTGCCCTGTTCTGACATAATCGACCCCCAGTGCCATAATCATCAGCCGCTCAAACTCACACGTGACGGTATCCATGATGCCAAGCGCCTTTTCATACAGCGGAATTGCCTCAAAATAATTTCCCTGCATGGACTCAGAATGTGCTGCCTGATACAGCATATAGGTATTATCAGGGTCTGTCTCCAATGCCTTATAGAGCATCGTCAAATTCCGCTCGCTCTTTTTCTTCATCTCCTCTGGTGTCAGGTTGTAGCCGTGATGAATCACCTCCATTGGAAGCGTAATCTCCTCAAAGGCTTTCCCCCGCTGTCTCTCATCCTTCGCCTGAATCTGCTCATGGATTGCACCTTCAAAAAAATAATAATTTCTATTATAAAATCTTCTGACTTCATCTACTGCATAAGAGGTGACACCCCTGCTCTGCACAAGGCTTTTCATTTGAATCTCACCAATCGCGCGCGGATACTTCTGCATGATCCTGCGCAGTGAGGATACATCAATGCTGTGCACATACTCATCACAATCCAATGTAAGAATCCAGTTGTTTGACGCGTGTGACACACAAAAGTTTCTGGCGGCGCTAAAGTCATTGATCCATTCAAACGCAAACACTTTGTCCGTATATTTTTTTGCGATTTCGACGGTCTGGTCTGTTGAGCCTGTGTCTGTGACAACAATCTCAAAACCATACGGCTCTAGCCGCTTTAGACACTCATCGATATACTTTTCTTCATTCTTCGCGATAATACAGACTGATACTGGTATCTTTGACATGCTATTTCCTCCTTCAAATCAAAAAGACCGACTTATCGTACTGCCGGTCTTTTTGTATATAAAATTATGGTTAGAGTGAGCGTATTTAATTATATTACTGTAAAAGTGAAAGTACACCCTGATTTGACTGGTTTGCCTGTGCAAGGATAGACTGGCCTGCCTGTAAAAGTACTTGGTTATTCGAGAATTTCACCATCTCATCAGCCATATCTGTATCACGGATAGCAGACTCCGCAGCTGTTGTATTCTCAACAACGTTATCGAGGTTTGCAATCGTGTGCTCCAGACGGTTCTGAACTGCACCGAGGATAGAACGCTGTGTTGATACAATCTTCAATGCCTCGCCTACAACATCAATTGCCTCTCTCGCATTGTCACCAGTCTCATCTACGATACCAATCGAGCTGCTCTTTAACTTGTTCACGCCAAGTCCTGCCGCCGACATCGTGTCAATGGTCGCTGAAATTCTGTTATTCAGGTCAGAATCTGCACCTGCATGAACAGAGAATGTCAATGCAGCAGTCACCTTCTCTGTAAGGTTTGTGATATATTTTCCATAGTACAGAGAGCTTGTGGTCTCACTCTCGATAATCTTCTTGGTTGCGTCCTTGTCAGCATACAATCCGCCTGTATAGTCTCCGTTCTCATTAAAGTATTTATAGAGTCCCATGCCAGTGATCGCCTCACCGTCTTTGTTATAAAGCTGGTTCTCTGAGGTCGCACCAATGAAATCTGTATTATCCAACTCCACTACATTTTTAGGCATCCCCAGTGTATCCTTAAATCCGGTTGCTTCTGGATTAACATTGTACAGCAGCCTGTAGCGTTCATCCATCGTATAGGTAAATTCATCCGCCCCGTCAATGTGTTTTACATAAGGACTGAGATCTGCTTTGGGCTCGATATGAATAATATTCTTTGTCTCTGTATCATAGATATATGCATGCTTATCTTCTGAATAAATTGTACCATTTGTTGGCATTTTCTTCAATTCCACGCCATTCAGATTTGTATTCTTAAACATTGCATAGGATGCGCTCATTACAGCCGCTGTGACAGAAGAACTTGTTCCAACTTCACCACTTGCAAGATATTTTGTAAAATCAGACCCTTTTGTCTTTACATCCGCTGTCATAGACTCCTTTGCTTCCATTGTACTAATACTGGTGCTTACTACATAAATATTATCCACACCATTGTAGTTCACCATTACTTTATCGCCCTTGCCATTTAAGACAGAAGATGTTCCAAGCCGATCAATCTTGTCGCCCTTCACATAGTTAAATGTATGTACAAGATTCTCCGGGAGCTCCTCATCGCCCTTTAAGAGATAGGTCTCATTGAATTTTGTTGTCTCCGAAACTCTGTCGATCTCTGTGACAAGCTGGTCAATTTCATCCTGAATATATTTGCGGTCTGTAACGGAATTGGTTCCGTTTGCAGCCTGTACAGCCAGCTCATTCATTCTCTGGAGCATATCCTGCACTTCTGCAAGTGCACCTTCTGCTGTCTGCACGCATGAGATACCATCTTCTGCATTTCGTGAGCCCTGTGTCAGACCACGAATCTGCTTTCTCATCTTCTCTGATATTGCAAGTCCTGCTGCGTCATCCGCAGCTCTGTTTACGCGATAGCCGCTTGAAAGTTTTTCTGTAGATCCTGATGATGCCTTTGAATTGATGTTCAACATCCTGTTTGCATTCATCGCTTTAAGATTGTGCTGTACTACCATATTTTCCTCCTCCTATAGCAGCCCGAGGACATCCCTTTCTCCAAGCAACTTTCCCATAAATTTATTTATTATATTTTCACCAAATCATTCCCCTTGAATAAATCAAGCTATTTTTATTGTAAAGATTTTCTGTAACTCCGTTTACAGTATATATATCGGAATAATTTTCTGAAAATTTAGGGAATTGTGCGTAATTTTCAGATTTTTTACTAAAATATGCGATATTGTTCATATTTCAGCAAACAATTCCAACTATTTATTTTATCGGCTAGCTATTATGTAAATATTATATGTTTCTGCGAATATTTTTAAATTTTATCTATGTAAACGGCAGAAAGTCAAACAAAAAAGCCGGTCAAAAGACCGACTTTTCTCTTCTTATATGAATAAACATTAATCCAAAAGCTTTGTCACTGCATCAGAGGTCTGATTTGCCTGTGCAAGCACTGAATCATCAGACTGTGCCAAGATCCGGCGGTTCGCCTCGCGGATCATCTCCTCAGCCTTTGCTACATCCGCTGCCAGACTCGATGCTGCATTGATGTTCTCAAGCGCTGCATCTGCCACGTCACCTGTCTTAGATTTAATCTGAAGGGATGCTGCGTCAGACGATATTGCTGACAATTTCTTTCCTGTTGCAAGTCTGCTCTCTTTTGCTGCTGCCGCATTTGCTTTCGCTGTGTACGCTTCGTTTACTGCTACGTTTCCATACATAAGATTACTTCTGATATCCATACCTTTACCTCCTTGTGAAATACATTAATCCTTTATGTATTATTATGATGACAAGTTATGTCATCTCCCTTAACAATTACATTGTACCTGAATTGTCTGACTATGTCAACTAATATTTTGAAATTTTATGTAAATTTATTTGATTTCAGACAATTCGACACAAAAAGGTAAAAGAATCGCTTAACTGTTGACGATGCGTTCCTTCTCTGCCACGCACTGCAAAAACTGGTTGTGGAACAGCTCTGCCATCTGCTTGTTGCCCATAGACTCATAAATGCTGATTATACAGCCATAGCATGTAATCAGATTTTCACCGATTGTCTCCACATCCTGCATTGTCGTCACCTTGATGTACATGGCAAGCGCCTTCAACACCTGATTATTCTTGCGGAGCAGCTCTGCATATTCAAACTGGAACTTTGCCGTATTGTAATACTTCACATACTTTTCGATAAAATTCAATGCGTCATCCACCCGTCTCTTGGCCGTGTATGCTTTTGCCAAGGACATAATCATCTCCGGCACATACACATTATCGAGATTGTCCACAAGGCTCATTCCCTTTTCATATGCCTCGATCGCCTTGTCAACGTCACCAAGCACAAAGTTTGACTGTCCCATCTGGAAAAAATAATAACCGTTTGTCGGGTCCTCCTCAATACTTCCCTCTAGGAGTTTGATATTTCTCTCCTGCTTCTTGCGCATATCGTCACCTGTGAGTGCATAGCCATGATGAATGCACTCGATTGGCAGCAAAAACGCCTCCATTACATCATCTGACTTTGATTTATCCTTGAAGCGGAGCTGCTCATGAATTGGAAAATCAAATTGAAAGTAATTCTTATTGTACATTCTGGGCACATCGTCAGAAACATACCCTTTTGCACCATTGTTTCCCTCTGGAATCAGGTTTTTGAGACGAAGTACACCTGTATAGCGCGGATATTTCTGCATCAGGATTCTCAGAATCCGAACATCAATACTGGTGACATACTCGTCACAGTCAATCGCCAGTATCCAATTGTTTGTGGCAAATGATGTACAATAGTTCCTTGCGGCTGCAAAATCATTCACCCACTCAAAGTCAACTACCTTGTCTGCATACTTCTCTGCAATCTCCCTCGTGCGGTCTGTGGAGCCTGTGTCTGTGACAATCACCTCCAAATCATACTTCTTTAAATGTTTCAGACAGTTCTCTATATGTTTTTCCTCGTTTTTAGCAATAATACAAACTGTTACTGGTATCTTTGACATCTTGCTGTTCCTCCCCTATATCAATACAAAACAACGCGCAGACATATCAAGAAATATGTCTGCGCGTCCTCCATGACGTTGTAACATCCTATTTTTTGCGGTCCATGAGCTGTGGATCTACATTATTCAATCTGCTGACAGCACTATAATATTTGGTAGCCGCACTTGCAGAAACCTTTCGTTCCCGGATCTCCTTGCGCTTTGTGTTCAGTGCTGCATCCATAGAAGCCTTGTTGCGTTTCTCCTGCGCCTCAACCGAGACCCCTTTATCGACAGCTTCCCGGACAAGCTCCTGCATCCTAAGCACTTTCTGACGGTATTTTTCCGGTTCTTTCTGCACTTCCTCCCGGACAAGCTCATACGTTGAGGTAAATCCTTCATCCAGATGATTTAGCTCCTCAATCAGTGCTGCCTTCTCATCCATAACAGCATCATATGCTTCCATGTCAAAAGGTCTTTTCGTCGAAACTTCAAACTGGCGTTTGTTTACTTCGCTTATTCTGTCCAGTACATCCAGCTTTTTCTCAAGACTTTCCGTCAAAATTTGCAGATAGTTTTCTGTCATGTCCCAGTCCTCTTATATGCTGCCGTATTGCCCTGTCCGCCTGCAACTCTCGCCTGAGCAACTGGATTTGACTTATCTCCGGCAACTTTCTTCATGACTTCTTTCCAATTATCCCTCATGGAGCGCAGATGCCGAAGCACCTCCTCCATAATCTCAGGATCTTTATTGATATTCGCTTCATGGCATCGTCTCAACAGATACACATACACATTCTCAAAATCCTTTGATACGGCGTACTTCCTGTCGAGCGTGTCCCTGAAATTCTGGATGATCTTCTCGACCTTGACAATGTTCTCGTGTGCTTTGGCAGGATCGTTATTCTCCATTCCCAGAATTGCAATATTTCCGAACTTGATTGCCCCATCATAAAGCATCAGGGTCAGCTCCGCCGGCGATGCAGTCATAATCTTGGCATTTTGATACTGTGCGTATCCATTTTGTTTGAGCATGCGATTCCTTCTTTCTTTGATGCGGGCACCCTTATTCATAAGAGTGCCATCCTATATATTGTATAAATAGTTCTAGTATTTTTACTGTCCTAACATACTTGCAAGGGAGTTCTGGTTGGACTGTAATTTTGACAGCGCTACTTCCATTGCAGAGAACTTCTTGTACCATTTGTCCTCGTATGCATTGAGCTTTTTCTCTTCATCCTTAATCTGCTTGGTATAATTATCATACTCTATCTTCATGCGCTTGTCATCATATACCTTGTAGATACTTCTGTAATCGGTACTTCCCATTGTGTCATGGAGGGAAGTGTACATATCCTTACTCATAGCAGCAAACAGCTCAATCACCTTTTCAGGGTCTTTTGAAATTGCTTCTTTCAGCTCGTTTGCCTTGTCTGCATACTTCTCATCATCGCTGTCTCCATAGATGTGAAGTGCGTTTCTCTCTGCCTTCTCTGTATCGAAATAACTGCCTGTACCTACACCGAAATTGACAAGGAACAATGTCTCTCCGCCAATTTCATAGCCTTTGTTGATAGCGCCTCTCATACATTCCATAACGTTGTAGAGGTCTTTGTCTCTCCGAAGCAGGGAATCTTTGATCGTTCCCTCCCATTTCTCTACCTCATCGTCTGACATGGTTTCCTTCTCTTCGTCACTCAGCATGGTGTATTTTCTAGCTGAGGCTGCACCGTAGAGCTTTGTCATCTCATTCATGATGTCATTGTACTCTGCGACGAAGTCCTTAATCATGTTGTAGATGCCGTCATAGTCCGTATCTGTCGTGATCGTGATCGGCTCATCTGTCACTGCCTGAGTCGTAATGCTGAGTCCGTTCACATTAAATGTATTGGTATCGGAGGTAAATGTCGCACCGTTTAGTATAATCTGTGCATCCTCCGCGTAAACTCTCGTACTTGTAGAACCGTTTGCATATTTCGCATCGGGATCAAGACCAAGTGACTCCAATGCCTTTCCAGACGCAGTGAGCTTAAACTCCTTTGCCTCGCCTGTGCCTGTTGAATTGATAAAAAACCGCTGGTTTGTCGCATCAAATGACGCGCCGACGCCGCTGTCCTTCAGTGCACTGACAAACTCACTGATCTTCATATCTGCTGTCAGTTCTATCGAGGTTGTCTTTGCATTCAGCCCCGCGCCCACCGTGACAGTGATGGTCTGCCCTGCAAGAGAGGGATCAATCTGTCCAAGCGTTGATTCCATTGAAAAATCATTTGAGATCAGGACTGGATTTAATTTGGAGACCATGTCTCCCGTGATGGAAGCACCGCCTCCGTCCTGCTCCACTTTCTCAAACTTCTCCAAGCCAAGTCCCTGCAAAAGCGTATTGCCGCTGGCGCCATACTGAACAGATTCCAGCGTGTACTTTCCAGAGGACGCGTCTGAGTTCACTGAAATCTTACCATCCTCGATGCTCATGCTCAGACCTGTATTGTTATTGCGGTTCTCCTCGTTGAATTTATCCATCAGCTGCTCGACAGTCATGGATTTATCATATTTTACGACAAGGTCAGACTGTCCGGGTCTCTTGATGTGCAGCTCTCCATCACCTATTTTGAGATCCTCTAGTGTGACTGTGGTCTCATCCTGATAATTTTCTGATGCATTGAGCAGCTGGGAAACAAGATTACCTGTCACTTTACCAGACTGTGAATCGCCGCTGATATTACCTAAGCCAAGACCAGCCAGAACCGTGACACCGCTAAATCCATCATTTTCACTCTGAAGCGTAAAGTCTGTGCCGCTTGGCCCTTCCACAGAAATCTTGCCGTGGTCAAGACTCATCGTAAGCCCCGTCTGCTTGTTGAACTCTGTCATAAAGCTGTTGACAGTCTTTGATTTATCAATCACGATGGTATGCGTGGTACTGCCTACCTTGACGGTCAGTTTGCCTCCCTTGATGTTGAGATCCTCCAAAGTTGTTGTCAGATCTACTTGGCTGTTATCACCCGGGAAACGGATCTTGTCACCTGTAAAAGTACCGCTTACATTGTCGCTCGGTGTACAGTTTGACAGACCTAATGCACCTACAACGGTTGGTGCTGTGGCATTCGCCGTTGACAGACCAAATGTGCCACCAGCAGTTGGACCTTCCACTGTTACCTTGCCGCTGGCAAAGGACATTTTCACACCAGTTGAACCATATTGATTATTAAATTTCGTCATAAACTCATCAATGGTATCATCCGCATTGACAGACATCCCAGTATCTACCTCGCTGCCATTGATCGTCAGTTTCAACGTCGATCCTGCTTTAACCCCCAAATCAGACAGCTTCGTCTCTTTCGTAACCTTCGATGATTTCTTGGAGACCACGGCACCTGTCAAATATCCAGACTTGGCAATCTTCTTGACTTCGAGCGACTGCACGCCATTGACAGCCCCGTCTCCCGCTACGATGGTAGCTTTCGTCGGGTCTGAAATCGTGGACTTTTTCTTAGAATAACTGCCCGTCAGTCGCATATTGGACAATGTGCCTGTATAGAGCTTGTAAATTCTCTTATTTAAATCCTGCCATAAGGTCTGCTTCCACTCAAGTTTCTTCTGGTTGTTTTTAAGGTTTGTAACCTTTGTTGCTTTCGCCTTGACTAACTGCTGTATGATTGACTCTGTATCCATGCCGGAATACATGCCTGTCATTCTCAATAAATCTGACATTGTGGTCCCTCCCATTAATTTTTGCTGGTATTGCTTTATTTATAGTTTCGCATCGACCATAACGCCCGCAAGCTCCATTCTCTTTGCCAGCAGATCAAGGGTTCTTTCGGGTGGGATTTCCTTGATTACTTTTTGTGTCTCTTTATCCACAAGCTTGATGGTTATGCGGTTCGTTTTCTCATGGATACCAAATTTCGCTGCTGAATGCGGCCATGCTGAGGTCACTTGCTCCATAACTTTCTTCAGCCTATCCATATCGACATTTTTTTGTTCGTCAACCAGACGCTCATCCGCCATAATTGACAATGTTACCGATTCATCTGCTTCCTTTGCAATCGAAACATTTACGCCTCCATCCGTGGATTCTGCTTTGCTTGTCTCAGTAGTCTTAGGCATCTCCACCCGCTGATTTGCTGCCTGATTGACTGGCTGAGTATATGTATTTGTTAAAGCCTCTATATACATGCTAATCACCTCCATGTCACGCATGTGCATAATCTCATGCAGCCCCTTGCATACTGAACATTTTTAGACTACAATCAATCTTTTCAATTATTATATCGTCACTTCAATTTGAAAAATTAATGGGTATGCTTATATTTTATATGAAAATGCCGTAAAATACAACCATCTTTTCCATCAAACTTCGCTTTTTAGGACAATGATTAATTTTTTATGAAGAACGCCGCCGTTCCCTTGACAAGAAAATAAGCCTGTGCTAAAGTTTGCATAAAATTTTTATAAAAAAAGAGGAATTACGATGAAACCAGTGTTAAAGATTTTGCTGTATGTGCCCTGCCTGCTGCTCATTGCCTTTTATCTCTATGTGCTGATCTTGGGATTTCATCCGCATGTGTCAGACCAGTACCGCGCATACTACATTGACCATACGATCCCAGCGTGGCCGGAATAGGGGGCTTCTATGAAAAAGAATACTCAGACTGTTTTTTATGTACTTCTATTATTTATTTTGTCACGGCTGCTGCTGACGTTTGCGGCCTGTGTCTACAATTATATGACACAGGGGTATGCCAAGACGTGGGATTTGCTCTATAAATTTGATGCACTCTGGTATGTAGATATCGCTGAAAACGGATACCAGTCTGTGCCAAACAGTGTGACAGGATATGCCAACTATGCATTTTATCCTTTTTACCCTATGGTGCTTCGCTTCGTGAAATCCTTCCTGCCTGACAGATTTACGACAAACCAGATTGGTATTCTGGTATCCAATCTGTGTACATTGGCTGCCGGCTGGATAGCTGTTGTAACAGTGCGCACCAAATACCCCAAGGACGATGGATATTTTATCGCATTTTTAATCTTCTTTGCCCCGCATACCATTTATTTTTCCATGACCTATACCGAGGCAATGTTTTTGATGTTTACGGCATGCTTCTTTTACTTTTGCTGCAAGAAGCGTTTTTTCGCGGCTGCCATCGCTGCCTTTTTTGCTGCATTTACAAGAATTGCCGGCGTTTTTCTGGTTTTTTCGCTTCTATTATATATGTATGAAGCGGACTATGGCTGGCAGTTCAACCGCTCGAATCTGGCAGGCTTTATCAAAAGTATTTTTGTCAACCCGCTTCGTCTGCTCGGACTGCTCCTGTGTCCGCTGGGAATCTTTGGCTACTTTTATTATCTGTACCGGCTTGTGGGCGATGTGTGGGCAAGCGCGCACATCCAAGTAGCGTGGCATACCTCCTACCATGGCGTGCTGCGCACTTTATTCTACAATCTGCTGGATTCAGGCAGCGGTACTTCCTCACAATACTGGGCATTATATGCGCTCTTTGGCATCCTGCTCTTTGCCTATCTGTGTTACAAAAAAGAATTTGCGGCGGCGGTATTTGGCATTCTCGCGGTAGGAATCTCACTGAGGACGGACGCCATCGCGGTCGCGCGGTATATCATGGGAAATTTCGCAGTCTATCTTGCATTGTATATGCTGCTTCGAAACAGGCCGCTGGCAAAAAACGTGGCTGCAAATGTCTGTATCCTTGTGACAGGTCTCATGTACTATATGTGGTTTGCAGGAGAATGCTACTTCATTTTTTGACCCTGAAAGCCACACCTTCCAAACATAAAAAGATAAAAAATGCGATAAAAAGACAATACGCCAGATAATTCACCGGCGCAAGCGGCACGCTGTAACGGAAAGCTGCCCTCAGCACAGAATTTGTCAGGCACTGTCCCGCATAAGTTAAACGCCCGCCGCTCTCCTCCTTGTTTGCGGCAATTTCATTTGGAAAGAACGAGATTGCCGGGCCATCGTCAAGCGTGTCAACGGCTTCAATGGAAAGGTGATACGTATTTCCCACAGCCAGCGTGACATTTTTCACGACGGGCGTCATTCCATACGCAGGAAGCATTGACAGCGGAAGGTTCTGGTCATACAGCACTTCTTCACTGCTGTCCGTTATTTTGACATGAAGAGCCCCTTCATCTCTGCTGCATGACAAGGCATTGATATAAACATCAATGCTTTTTATCTGCTCATATTGAGGCACAAACTGCTGTGACAGGATGCGTCCGCAGGCAACACTGGGCACAGGCTGCTCATAGGAAACCTTATTTTCAGATAGAATATCCGTTCGTATTAACTGTGGTGCCATATACAAAAACAGGATGGCCGCTGCCGCGCTCAGAACCGTGGCGGATAGATAGTTTTTTTTCACAGGACACCTTCTTTCCTAAAAATCCTATATAATATGAAGTCATTCTGTTCAATGCCGAGTGTCGCAATGTACTCTTTGGTGAGTCCATGTGCCTGTAATACATCATCAGGAAGCCATGGACTCACGCAGCTGTCGAAATACCAAATCTGATGATACGCTGCATCAAAATCCATATCGTCCAAAAAACACAACTGGTTCGGCGAAAAATAACATTCATAGATAAAGCCATACTCCTGATTGTTATATAAAATCAAATCGTTTTCTTCCATGGTTTCCTCCAGATAGCAAAGCAGCTCACCCGTGTGTGTGCTGTAGTATTCTGAAAGCACATTTGTATAGTAGGCATTGGCAGCCATAACAGCCAGGAACGCACTGAGCAAGACAAGAGAAACACGTCTTTGCAGCGCTCTGCCAAATCCGACGGCAAGGAACAGGGCGGCGAGCCCCATGCAGGGAAGCAGATATCGCGCTATAAAAAACGGCGTGACCAGAACCGATACCAGGATACCAGCCAAGGCAGTCAGAACAGGCACCAAAGCCAGCAGAACCACAAAACGCTCCTCCCTGCGGGTATCCTTGAAACAGCAAAGCCCTAGTATCAGGAGAATCCCAAACAAAACTGCCGTATATGGCAGCCGTGAGCCAAATAAATCACTGAAATATCCAAGTATTGTTTCCATGGTCACTGGCGCTATCCAGTAATTTCCAACACGGCTTCCTGTCTGGCGCAGCAAGACCGGCAGCCACGGGAGATAGCCAGCGCCAACAACCACCCCCGAAAGCAGCCAGCGCAGCGGAAACTTTTTATGATGAATAATTAACGCAGTTCCAAGAAGGAAATAAAGCATCACCGCGCTAATCATCGCAAAATTGTGCGTATAGCAGGCACACAGCGCAGACAAGGTTAGAGCGCAATACTGTCTGAAAGTTCCCTGCGTATAGACTCCATACGCGGACAGTCCTGCAAGCGTTATAAAAAAGTGTCTTCGACACATCAACCCCCTAGCCCCCACTCATGGGGGAAT
>ERZ779622.242-NODE-242-length-36289-cov-4.935641_pt1 | contig 36289 bp, 31 predicted proteins | sample MGYA00514188_ERZ779622 | MGnify/ENA primary metagenome ERZ779622 (study PRJEB29562, sample SAMEA4376702) | mouse gut metagenome | isolation source: Cecum | study: EMG produced TPA metagenomics assembly of the A DSS colitis mouse model was used to assess the... | reverse complement strand
GTATGTAGCTTAGCTTGGGATCTAGGCCCGCCACTGTGGGATTAAGTTTCTCAACCATTTTTTCCAGCAGCCTGTCCATGGACATTGTCAGCACTCCCTTATTTTTTTAGATTTCCGCAGAAAGAAAGCCGCAACACAAAATGTCGCGGCCCGGCATGGTAAAACTATTCTCCGGCTTTCCCGCACCCACTGCCCCTTGGGCCGCGTCCTTTCGGGCTGGGCCTGGAAAACCTTGTCCCGGGTATCATATCACAATCCAGCCCGGTTGTCAAACACTTTTCTCCCTCGGAAGAAAGTGGCGGCTACACGCCCCTTTAGCGTCATGCCTTTAAAGGGGGTGTTCCTGCTTTTGCCATGCAGCTTGTTTTCCAGAACCTGCCAGTGCCCTGCCGGGTCAAACAGAAGGATATCCGCCCATGCCCCCTCTTTAAGCGTGCCTGCCGGAATGCCCAGTATGCGGGCCGGAGCAGCGCTCATCTTTTCCAGAATTTCCGGCAGGGAGAGCACCCCCTCCAGGGCCGTAAAGGCGGCACAAAGGGAGGTTTCCATGCCAATAGATCCGTTAGGCGCAGCATAAAAATCTGCCTTCTCCTTGGGGCTGTGAGGTGCGTGATCCGTTGCAATCGCGTCGATGGTGCCATCCTTCAGCCCCTCAAGCAGCGCCAACCTGTCCGCTTCGCCGCGCAGGGGCGGGTTCATGCGGTAATCTGCGTCCCGGCTGCGGAGGGCCTCATCCGTCAGCAAAAGATAATGGGGGCACGTCTCCGCTGTAACAGGCAGCCCCCGGCGCTTATAGTCCCGTATCAGCTCCACAGAGCCTTTTGTGCTCACATGACAGATATGAATAGGCGCGCCTATAGAAGCCGCTGCCGCCAGCTCCCGGGCAGTGCCGCAGTCCTCGGCGGCAGCAGGGATGCCGGGAACACCCAGTTCCTCAGAAACCGCCCCTTTGTGCATCAGCCCACCCTTAGCCAAGTCCAAGTCCTCGCAGTGGGCACAGATGGCAAGCCCCAGCCCGGGGGCTTTCTCCAAAGCCCCCAGCAGCAGCCGGGAACTGCCCACAGGCACTCCGTCATCGCTTAAGGCAATGGCCCCGGCTTCTTTTAAGGCTTCAAAGTCTGTAAGCTTCTCTCCCTGCATCCCCTGGGTAACGCAGGCCGCCGTATAGACAGCAGCATCTGCCGTCCCGGCGCGCTCCAGCAAGTCCCGCACCAGTTCCGGGCTGTCCATAACAGGCCGGGTGTTTGGCATGGCCAAAAGGCTGGTAACGCCTCCGGCGGCGGCGGCCCTACAGGCGGAGAACAAATCCTCCTTATAGGTTAGCCCCGGATCCCGCAGATGGACATGCATATCCACCAGCCCCGGCGCTGCCACCAGCCCCGCGCAGTCCAGAACCTCCTCCGCTTCCCCCATGTGCTGGAATAAGTCTTCCCCCACCTTGGCGATTCTCCCGTCCCGCAGCAGAAGATCCCCCACCATGTCCAAAGGCTGGCTGGGGTCGATAATATGGGCGCGCTTCAATAAAACCGTCATGCTCTGCCACCTCTCTCAAAATACAAACTGGTCAGTCTAAAATGGCGTGCTGTACCGTCCACTTGGTCAGGGATAAAAGCTCCCGCCCGTAATATTCCGGGAACAGGATAGGATCTGTCTCCGCCACCAGGCTGTAAGCGGTGAATCCAGCGCTTTCCGCCAGTTGCAGCGCCCGGAACATGTGAAAGCTCTGGGTCACCACAGCCACCTCTGTGCTTATCCCCTCTTTCTCCGCAACCTCCATGGCATACACCATGTTCTCCCTGGTGTTGTGAGACTTGTCCTCCATATAAATGCGTTTCGCCTCCACCCCCCGGCGCATCAGGCCGTTTTTCTGGGTAAGGGCTTCCGGGCAAGGCTCGTCCCCGCCCTGTCCCCCAGTGACAATGCACCGGGCCTCCGGGTATTCCAGCAAATAAGCTGCCGCCGTATCAACCCGGTTCTGCAGGCTCACGCCCATGCGCTCCGCACTGTAAATTCTGGCCCCCAGCACAATAATATCCGTCCCGGGCGGCGGGGTGCGAAACTGTACGGAAAACATCAGCACAGTAAGGGCTATCGCCCAGCCTATTCCCAGGGCATAGAGGACGGAAAATATCCGGGCGCAGATTTTTTTCCATCCCCCAGCCTCTGCCAGCCTCCGATAACACAACAGCAGTGCCAGGCCAAAAGCGCACACACCCAGCCCAAAGGCCGCGCCAAGCTGGAATCCGCCGCGCAGAACAGGCAATAAAAACCACACACATCCGGCTGCGCACAATACGCATCCGGCAGCTTTACCAATCAGCTTTGCTTTCTTCATAGTGTTCTTTTCTCATCCCCAGTCCTTTCCCAGTATTCTGCCCCGCAGCTTCGCGTTTGCACCATCTCCGGGGTATTTTTCATTATACAACATTTTATCCCCAGGGTAAACTCTTTTCGTACGCAAAAAAGATTTTCCTGGAGATTTCGCCTGAATGTGCCCCAGCCGTAAAGACAAAAACCGGGCACTCCCGCCTGACAGCGGGAATACCCGGCAAAACAACATTCCAGCAAAGCTTAAGAAAAGCCTGTCAAGGCCTTTCCCTTTCCTGCTTGGCGCGGCCCAATGCCATGTCATACTTTTTCCCTAAAATGCGGAAATAAATCTCAAATCCCAAGCAGAACACCAGGAAGATAACAAAGAAAATCACTACAAACATCCCCCAGGCAGCCAGGTTTTCCATGGGGAACCAGCGGAACGCTCTGGCAAACCCTGCGCATGTGCCGAAAACCAGCAGACAGAAAACCGCCATGCGCAGGTAATAGCTGGGCTTTTTCAGCACGTGGCCTGAGAAAAACACATACTGCAGCAGGGTGATAATCCCGCACAGGGCCAATAGCTGATACACCGTGGCGCAGGCAATCTGCCCGTCTCCCCAAAAGGTGTCAATCAGGGTGTAAATACACAGCGATCCTGTAAAGCTCAGACAGCCCCAGGTTTTCATCTCCCCTACAAACTGCAAAAATTTTTTCATAATGCACTCCTCCCATTACAGTCCCAACCTTTTTTTCAGCCCAGCCGCATACTGCCTGGACACATACACAGCCTCTCCGCCCCGCATGGTCAGCCGCAGCCGGCCTCCCAGGTCGGGCCGCAGGGACTGAATGGCGTTGAAGTTGACAATCACAGATTTGGAAGCCCGGAAAAATCCCCGGCCAATGAGCCGATCTTCCAGCTCATACAGCCGCAAAGGCGTTTCAAACACGCCTTCTGCTGTGTACAAAAAGGTTTTCCTGTCCACTGTGTCGATGTAGAGCACCTCCTCCATGTCCAGCAGGTAGGTCTGTCCGCCCTGTTCCCCAGTCAGCTTCCGCCCATCCATAGCCCGCAGCAAGGCCAGCAGCCTTTGGGCTTCGCCGTCCGCCCGGGGGCAGCGGATAAGCACCTCCATCTCCTCTAAGGCTGAATCTTCCTCCAGCTTAATCTGCATCGTTCTGCCTCCTTTCCTTTGGCCCGCCCACAGTATACCCCACCAGGCTTTAAGATTGCAAGAGCCTTTGCGTCACCTGAGTTTTCCAGGCCTCAAGGCGCAAAAAAAGAGCACCGAAACAAACGCTTCGATGCTCTCAGTTTTATGGAACTATCACGATATACCCCTTGCCAGGGATACAAGATTAATAGCCGCGCTTCACGTAAGTGGTGTGCAGAATCTCGTGGGCCTTGTGGCTGCCAGGCTCGCCCAGGAACTCCTCATAGCACTTCTTCACTACAGGGCTTTCATGGGACTTGCGCAGAGGCATGGCCTTGTCCTGGTCGTACAGGGCCTTGGCACGCTGGGCCTTCACATCGGTGAAGCTCCGCTCTGTAGCGGATACAATGGGCTGGCCGCCGCCGTTTACGCAGCCGCCGGGGCAGCACATAATCTCCACAAAGTGGTAGTCTGCCTCGCCTGCGCGAATTTTCTCCAGAATCTTGTTGGCATTGGAAAGGCCGCTGGCTACAGCCACCTTCACATCCATGCCCGCTACCTTGTATACGGCTTCCTTAATGCCCTCGGTGCCGCGGACTTCTTCATAGTCGATAGACTCCACAGACTTGCCCTCCAGCACATCGGCTGCAGTGCGCAGGGCCGCTTCCATCACGCCGCCAGTAGCGCCGAAGATGACAGCCGCACCGGTGGATACGCCCATGGCGTCATCAAACTTCTCGTCAGGCAGGCGGTTGAAGTTGAGCTGGGCCTTCTTAATCATCTTGGCAAGCTCCCGGGTGGTCAGGCTGATGTCCACATCAGGCAGGCCGGCAGCAGCTTCATCCTCCCGCTTGATTTCAAACTTCTTCGCTGTGCAGGGCATAACGGAGACAGAAACAATCTTAGAGGGATCAATGCCTTCCTTCTGGGCATACCAGGTCTTAATCAGCGCGCCGGTCATGTTCTGGGGAGATTTGCAGCTAGAGAGATTGTCCAGCAAATCCGGGTAGTAATGCTCGCAGAACTTCACCCATCCGGGAGAGCAGGAGGTGATCATGGGCAGGGTGCCGCCGTTTTTTACACGATCAATGAACTCGTGGGCTTCCTCCATGATGGTCATGTCTGCGCCGAAATCGGTATCAAACACCTTGTCAAAGCCCAGGCGGCGCAGAGCGGCTGCCATCTTGCCCTCTACATTGGTGCCGATGGGCATGCCAAATTCCTCGCCTAAAGCGGCGCGTACAGCAGGAGCAGTCTGCACAATCACGATCTTCTCAGGATCGTTGATAGCGTCGATAACGTCCTGTGTGTTGTCCTTCTCGCGCAGAGCGCCTGTGGGGCAGCTTACAATGCACTGTCCGCAGGCCACGCAGGAAACGTCTGCCAGAGGGGCCTCAAATGCACAGCCAATCTGGGTGTCAAAGCCGCGGTTGTTTGCGCCAATAACAGAAACATGCTGGTTCTGACAGGCAGCCACGCAGCGGCGGCACAGGACACACTTGGCATTGTTGCGCTCCAGATAAGGGGTGGAAACATCGGTGACATTGTTGGGCAGCGCCCCTGCAAAGCGCTCCTCTTCCTCAATGCCCATGTCATTGCACAGCTTCTGCAGCTCGCAGTTGCCGCTGCGGTCGCAGGTCAGGCACTTCCGCTCATGGACGGAGAGCAGCAGTTCCAGCGTCATGCGGCGGGACTGCTGTACCTTGGGAGAGTTGGTGAACACCTCCATGCCGTCATTTACGGGGTATACGCAGGCGGCCACCAGGGAGCGGGCACCCTTTACCTCTACCATGCACATACGGCAGGCGCCTATCTGGTTGATATCCTTCAAAAAGCAAAGGGTGGGGATATCAATACCGGCAGTGCGGGCGGCTTCCAGGACGGTAGAATCCTTGGGAACCTCATAGGACACGCCGTTAATCTTGATATTGACCATATCCATAGATTACTAATCAATCCTTTCTTACGTCTACGTGGTAAGCTGTTGCCAGGGCACACTAAAGCCCCAGCGCGTAAAGCGAGAGCGCTTTACAACATCGCGCCACGCTGCCTTATTTCTTCACAACTGCGCCGAACTTGCACTTCTCCATGCAAACGCCGCACTTGATGCACTTGTTGGTATCAATCACATGGGCCTGCTTGACAGCGCCGGAAATAGCCCCCACAGGGCAGTTACGGGCGCAAAGGGTACATCCTTTACACTTGTCAGCCTCAATGGTGTAATTGGTAAGAGCTTTACAGGCACCAGCAGGGCAGCGATGCTCCACCACATGGGCCTCATACTCGTCCCTGTAATACTTCAAGGTGGAGAGCACCGGGTTCGGAGCCGTCTGGCCCAGGCCGCACAGGGAGTTCTCCTTGATGTAGTAGCACAGCTCCTCCATCTTGTCGATGTCCTCCAAAGTGCCGTTGCCGGAGGTAATCTTGTTGAGGATTTCCAGCAGGCGCTTGGTGCCCACCCGGCAGGGCGTACACTTGCCGCAGGATTCGTCCACCGTAAACTCCAGGAAGAACTTGGCGATATCTACCATACAGGTAGTCTCGTCCATAACAATCAGACCGCCGGAACCCATCATAGAGCCGATAGCCAGCAGGTTGTCATAGTCGATGGGGGTGTCAATCAGCTTTGCCGGGATGCAGCCGCCAGAGGGGCCGCCAGTCTGGGCAGCCTTGAAGGTGTGGCCGCCAGGCACGCCGCCGCCAATATCCTCCACAACCTCCCGCATGGTGGTGCCCATGGGCACTTCCACAAGGCCGGTGTTGGTAATCTTGCCGCCCAGAGCAAACACCTTGGTGCCGGGAGACTTTTCAGTGCCGATAGACTTAAACCAATCAGCGCCCTTTAAGATAATCTGCGGGATGTTGGCATAGGTTTCCACATTGTTAAGCACTGTGGGCTTCCCGAACAGGCCCTTGAGAGCCGGGAACGGAGGCCGCACGCGAGGCTCGCCGCGCTTGCCTTCAATGGAAGTCATAAGGGCAGTTTCTTCGCCGCATACGAAAGCGCCTGCGCCCAGACGGATATCAATGTCAAAGTCAAAGCCGGAATCAAAAATATTCTTGCCCAGCAGGCCGTATTCCCGGGCCTGATCAATGGCAATCTGCAGGCGCTTTACCGCAATAGGATACTCTGCGCGGATGTAGATATAGCCCTGGCTTGCGCCGATGGCGTAGCCGGCAATGGCCATAGCCTCCAGCACGCTGTGGGGGTCGCCTTCCAAAACAGAGCGATCCATGAAGGCGCCGGGGTCGCCTTCGTCGGCGTTGCAGCAGGCATATTTCTGATCAGCCTGGTTGGCAGCGGCAAATTTCCACTTAAGCCCTGTGGGGAAGCCTGCGCCGCCGCGGCCCCGCAGGCCGGAAGCCAGCATCAGGTCAATAACCTCCTGAGGTGTCATCTCTGTAAGCACCTTGCCAAGAGCGGCATAGCCGTCCTGGGCGATGTACTCGTCAATCAGTTCAGGGTTGATAACGCCGCAGTTTCTAAGGGCAATGCGCATCTGCTTTGCGTAGAACTTGGTTTCGTTCAAAGACTTGGTAGTGTTGTCGTCCACCACTGTCTCCTGGTACAGCAGGCGCTTGACGATACGGCCCTTTAAGAGGTGCTCGTCCACAATCTCCTTCACATCATCCACTGTAACGCGGCTGTAGAAGGCGCCTTCAGGATACACCACCATAATGGGGCCTAAAGCGCACAGGCCAAAGCAGCCGGTACGGATAACGTTCACTTCCTTCTCAAGGCCCACAGCCTTGATTTCTTCATTCAGCTTTTCGATGATCTGCTCGCTGTTGGAGGAGGTACAGCCCGTTCCTCCGCAGACCAGCACGTTCGAACGATACATAGATTCTTCCTCCTAATTTATTTCGCGCCGATGGCGTTGGCCCCAATGGTGTACTCGCTCACCACATTGCCGTTTACCAGATGGTCGTTTACCACCCGCAGGGCCTTCTCGGCGGTCATTTTCACATAGGTGACCTTCTCCTGTCCGGGAGTGACAACCTCCACCACCGGCTCATACTGGCAGATGCCAATGCAGCCTGTCTGTGTGACCATAATGCCCTGGAGGTTGCGCTTTGCCACCTCTTCCACAAAGGCGTTAAGCACAGGCCTGGCCCCGGCAGCAATGCCGCAGGTAGCCATACCCACCAGCACCTTGGTTCCGGCGTCGGCATTCTCACGGATGTTGACAGAAGCGCGGGCGCGCTCTTTAATTGCCTGCAGTTCCGCTAAAGATTTCATATATGGTACCATTCCTTTCTTGCGTTGTTCAGCCGTTTCCAGCGGCTTTCAGGAGCTTTACGAAAAGTCCCTGAAAGGCTGTAAAAACCTTTTGCCACACCTGCGGCGCGTAAAACCCCGTTAACTGCGTGGCAGTGTCCTTGTTCCGATGATTTTCTGGCTTTTGCCAAAGGAAACCCGCATACAATGCGCTATTCCTCCGCAGGCTCCTGGCCGGTCAGGACATAGTGGGTCTGCTCCTCCAGATAATCCTTTATCCACAGCACCACCTCCGGTGCGTTCAGGGAAACATCCCCTCCTAGCACCTCCCGCAACTCTGCTGTGTTCAGGGCAAAATCCCGCTGGGCACTGTGATCCTTATAGCTTCTGGTAAAGAGGAAATCCCTGTCCGGGTTGCCTGTAACCAGCAGGAGCATGGTGCCGTTGATATCCCCTAAAGGGATCATATCCACGCTGGAGGGATGGAATACCGCTGCCAGCTCTGTGCCCACCCCCACTGTAGAGTCAATGGTAAAGTGCCCCCCCGTCATCTCCGCTTCCATTTTGAACAGGGGAACCCCCAGCCCCACATTCCGGGTGGTGCGGGTAGTGTAGAAGGGATCCGTCACGTTCTGCACCTGCTCAGGCGTCATGCCCCGCCCGTTATCCTTTACGGATATGCGCAGAAGATCCTGGGTCAGATCTTCCTCCACAGCAATAGTAATAAGGGATGCCCCGGCGGAAATGGAGTTCTGGGCTATGTCCATGACATTTAACGACAGCTCCCGCATGGATTACTCCATGTATTTTGCCAGAATACTGTCAACCTCTTCCGGCTCCAGACGGCCGTATACGTCCTCATTCACCGTCATAACAGGGGCCAGGCCGCAGGCGCCGATGCACCGGCAGGCGGTCAGGGAGAAAGCGCCGTCCTCGGTACATTCTTCAGGGTTGATGCCCAGCTTCTGCTGAATGCGGTCCAGCACCTTGTCAGCGCCCTTTACATAGCAGGCAGTGCCCAGGCACACAGAGATGTGGTTGCGGCCCTTGGGCGTCAAGGAGAACTGGGAATAGAAAGTGGATACGCCATAGACCTCCTCCAGGGGTACGTTCAGGCCCTTGGCGATTTTCTGCTGCACCTCTAAGGGCAGATAGCCGTAAATTTCCTGCGCCTGATGGAGCGCGGGCATTACAGCCCCCTCCTGCCCCTTCAGGCCCCCGATCACTTCGTCGAGCTTCTGTGCCTGCTCGGGAGTGTCGTGGAACGGCAAATTGCTGATTCGCTTTTGCATAGGTTTTTCCTCCCAAAATATTGATGGTTGCAACTTAAGAGCCTGTTCAGCCTCTTCCCGCGCAGGTTCTGGCAGCGCATTTTCCGCCCCGGAAGGCAAAACCGCCTGCCAGCCCCCCGCGCCCAGATACTGAAAAGCCTCTAACGGACAGCCAGTTGTGGCTGTCCCTGAACATCCTACTAAATATATCAAAATCCAGGGCCATTATAATTCTTTAGAAGAATTATAACGAAAAGAACGACAATTTGCTACAGGATTTTCCTGTACAAACCGTAAATTGTTACCAAAATATCGGTATAAATTTCTCGAATGCCCTTTTCAGCCCTTTCCCAGTGCCTGCAGCACCGCCCGCACCGACTTTTCCGGCAGGCTGATGGTATGGGCTTCCGACTCCGCCAGCGTCTCCAAATAGTGGGAGTCCGAGTCCCGCACCGCCTTTAGCCCCTCAAGCTCCGGATTTGTTCTGAACAGCGCCTCCATGTCGCAGTCCCTGGTGGCCTCGAAAGCGGCAAAGCCCGCTTCCGACGGAAGGCTTCCCAAGGCGGCAATGACGCTGTAAGAATCCCGGTTCACATGGGCTGGCAAAGCTATGCCGCCATATTCTTTTGCCAGGGCGCACACATCGTCCACCCCCACAAAAGAGGAAACCAGCAGCAGATTTTCTTCCTGCCCAACCAGCTCGTCCGACTTGGAGAGCATCCGCTGCTCCCCAAAAATCTCTGCCTTGTTTGCAATATGGGGCATGTTCTTATATATGTAACCGTCAAAGCCCATAGCACCCTCCAGCGTCTCAAAAAGGCAGACAACGTGGGCTTCTTCTGCGGTACACAGCTCCATGCCAGGGATTACCAGCACCCCCGCCTCCTGCCCTGCCGCCATAACAGAAGCAGCGTTTTTGCTGGTGTTATGGTCGGTAATAGCGATGATATCCAGCCCCATCAGCGCCGCCATCCCCGCAATATTGCTGGGGGTCATATCGTTGTCGCCGCAGGGAGACAGGCAGGAATGTATGTGGAAGTCATAGCGGTACTCAGCCATTTCCCTGCCCCAATTGCCCCGCCACCTTCAAAGCGGTTTCATAGAGGTTTTCCGGGCAGGTGTACACCGGTATCCCCTGGAGTTCCGCTCGGTTTTTAGCGGCCTCATCCAAGGCTGCGTCCTCTGCCAGCACGATGCCCGCCACGTCTGTCAGGGCAGCAACCGCAATAGCGTTCACATTCCCCATCACTGTCAGCCACACGTTGCCCGAAAGGGCGCGGGCCATCACCCAGCTTAAAAGGTCGCCAATGTAGCACCCGTCCACCTGGGCATCTGTGCCCTCTTCCCCTGCCAGCAGCTTCCAGCCGCAAGCTTCGGCCATCTCTTTTATCTTCATAACGGCATCATCTTCCTCTCTAAGTGATAAAACCTTCGGGCTTTGTCCTAAATCCTACAACCCTTTTTAGCAAAGAAGGGTAAACACTCCTTTTGGGGGATGTGTCTAAATCACAGAGTTTATAAACAAAATCCAATAAATTTGTAAAATTAATTTTAGGATCAAACATTCCCGCGTCTCGGGCGCTTCCCGCCTGCCAGCCCGGTCGGCTCAGGGCGATTGCCGCTGGCAATCTTCGCCGTCACGCTGCGGCAGCACGCAGGGGGCTGTCTCCAGGGCCGACAAGGTGCTTGCCACCTGCTGCAACTGCTTGCGGTACACAAACACGCAGTCTGTCTTGCGGGATCCGCCCTTCACCACGTCCTCCGCAAAGGCCCGGCAGGTGGGAGAGCCGCAGGCCCCGCAGTCCAGCCCAGGGAACTCCTGCTCCATTTCGTCTATCTGCACCATCATCACCATGGCTTCCTGGAGGTTCTCCGAAAGGCTCATCACGTTGGAGAACTCCAACCCGCTTTCCCACTCCATCAGGCTGGGGATAGGCCCTCCCTGCAAATGGTTCTGGGAAACGGGCAAATATTTCCGCAGCCGCTGGATCCGGGCCTTGGCCACATAAGGGTTCTCCACGCACAGCACGCCGCCTACGCAGCCGCCGGCACAGGCGTTCAGCTCAATGAAGTCCAGCTCGCCAATGCGCTCGTCCTCAATTTCCTCCAGCACCCGGATCACATTTTCAATGCCATCCGCCGCCAGATATTTTTCATTCAAAAGCGCCGCCGATTCGCCTCCGCTGGTAGCCCATCCCACCCCGATAATACCGGAGTTGGCAATAGGCTCGATGGATGTCAGATGATCCATTTTGCTGGAAAGCATGGGGAACACGTCGCTGATGGCAAGGGCGCCGTCCACCATGGACTTTTCCAGGCCAATAGGTGCTTTGATATCCGTCACCTTTGCCGGGCAGGGGGTGATGAAGAAGCAGCCAATGTCCTCATAGGGCAGCCCTGTTTCTTCGTGAGCCTGCTGCTTTGCCATAGCCGCCGCCGTCTCCATGGGAGATTTCAGGGGCAGCACGTTGTCTACCAAGTCAGGGAAACGCACCCGTATCAGCCGCACCACCGCCGGGCAGGCAGAGCTGATAACAGGCCGCTTGAGCTTCCCAGCGTCCATCAGCTTGCGGGTGGCCTCGCTGATAAGTTCCGCCGCCCGGGAAACCTCGAACACCATATCAAAGCCCATTTCCTTCAGCCCGGTAAGCACATAGTCGATGTCATCCAGATTGTTAAACTGGCCGTACAGGGTAGGCGCTGGTAATGCAATATTGTATTTGAATTCCTGCATACGGGAAAGCTGGGTGTACCTGGCCCGTTTGGCGTGGTGGGGGCAGATGCGGATGCATTCGCCGCAGTCTATGCACCGTTCGGGCGCAATGACAGCCTTGCCCCCCCGCACCCGTATGGCTTCGGTGGGGCAGCGCTTGATGCAGTTGGTACAGCCCACACACTGCTCCTCGTGCAGGGTAACGGAATGGTAAAACTCAACCATATTACATGCACACGGCAAGGCACAGCCTCCGGTAAGGAGAAGGCCCCGCCGTTCCTTTCTTCATTTCTTGGTTTGCGGGAAAGGCCCGCTTTTAGGGGGCCGCGCGCCGCTTACTTCTTGCCGGGGTTTACCACCATATGCACGGTGGTGCCTTCCCCCACCACAGACTGGATTTCCATCAGATCTGTGTATTTTTTCATGTTGGGCAGGCCCATTCCCGCCCCAAAGCCCAAAGACCGGACGTTATCCGGGGCTGTCGACCAGCCCGCCTGCATAGCTTTGGATACATCGGCAATGCCGGGGCCATGATCCTGCAGAAGGATGTCTACCTTGTCGGGATCAATATCCACAGTGGCTTCGCCGCCGCCTGCGTGGATCACCATGTTGATTTCCCCTTCGTACATCGCAATGGCTACGCGGCGGATGGCGTCAGGCTCGTAGCCCAGGCGCTTCAGCTTATGTTTTACGTCGCCAGAGGCTTCGCCGGCCCGGGTGAAGTCGTCTCCAGGCACATCATAATGTAAATGCAGCATACTCATCAGATATCACACCCTCCCCGCAGACCATTGGAATATAACAGCCCGCAGGCCGTAAACATACGATAAGGAGTGGCAAGAACGGTAATGTCCTTTTGCTTTGCCAAATCCACCACGCCGGGATTCACTTCCTTGCCCCGCACAAACACAATGCAGTGCATGTCCATCATTTCCGCCGTTCGCACCACCTGGGGATTCATCAGGCCTGTCAGCAGCACAGACTGATCCTTTACAAAAGCCAGCACGTCGCTCATCATATCGCTGCCGCAGGCTGTTTTCACTTCCTCGTCCAGGCTCCCTTCGTTCAAAACCTCGCATTTCAGGATGTCAATAATGTCCCTTACTTTCATAGACTGGTTTTCCTCCCGGATTAAAAATTTGCTGTTAGAAGCCGCACCGCCGGAACTGCGCAAAGCGTTTCGGGGAAATCTTACAAGATTTAGGGAAAACCAGCAGAAAACATTGGCATATTTTGAACATTTTCCTATAGAATCCTGTAAAATCTGCCGGAACAGTTTACACACCGCCCTGGGGCAAGGCTTCTCATTTTAAGGGTAGGGGCTGCCCTGCTATGGGGCAGCCTGAGGCCCGGCATTTTTGCACAGCCTCATTGCTTAGATTATATCATATAAAGGGGCCAAAGTGCAAACATTTTATATAATTTGCCAGATTTTTTTCTGCCGCGGACACCTCTCTTTTTCCTTCCCCAGCGCAATTTTGCAATTTCAAAAGTTTTATCTTGCATTTCAGCCGCAAAAGCGCTATAATAGGGCAACCCATACAGGCTGTTCTGTGAGGAACAGGGGGCTGAAAAAAGCTGGAAATTTGTTGTGATTTTCCACAGAAACAGCCCAAAACGCATTTATGTCTAAAAGCTGAACCGCCTGTTTTTCTGGTAAAAATCAGATGGAAAAGGGGAAAAGCAAGCAGTTTTGTAAACAATTTGTCATCTTTATTTCTGGATTGTCATTTTTAAAAGGAGCATATTTTGTGCATTTTGCCAGTCCGCTATCTGCATCCAAGCACTGCTGTACAGTATTACGCCTGAACGGAATGGCTGGAAACACAGGTTTGGAGTTTTCCATATTCCCTTCAGAAATAATAGCAAGCTAAGTATATTTTTAGGAGGTAATGAAAATGTCCCGTGTGTACAATTTTTCTGCCGGGCCTTCCATGCTGCCCGAAGCCGTACTGCAAAAAGCTGCCGCCGAAATGATGGACTATGAGGGCAGCGGCCAGTCCGTTATGGAGATGTCCCACCGCTCCAAGGTCTATGACGCCATTATCAAAGGGGCAGAGAGCCTGCTGCGGGAGGTTATGGCTATCCCGGAAAACTATAAGGTTCTGTTTTTGCAGGGAGGCGCCTCTTCCCAATTTGCCGCTGTGCCTATGAACCTGATGACGAAAAACCACAAGGCCGACTATGTGCTGTCCGGGCAGTTTTCCACAAAGGCCTATCAGGAGGCCAGCCGCTATGGCGACGTGAAGGCTGTGGCAAGCAGCAAGGAGGACACCTTCTCCCACATTCCGGAAATTGACAAAAATGAGTGCCGCCCGGACGCGGACTATTTCCATATCTGCATGAACAACACCATTTACGGCACCCTGTGGCACACCCTGCCTAACACCGGCGATGTGCCCCTGGTGGCGGACATCTCCTCCTGCATTTTAAGCCAGCCCATTGACGTGAGCAAATTTGGCCTGCTGTATGCCGGGGCACAGAAGAATGTGGCCCCTGCCGGCCTTACCATTGTTATCGTGCGGGAGGATCTCATTGGCGAGACGCTTCCGGGCACTCCCACCATGTTTATGTATGACGTGATGGCGAAAAACGACTCCATGTACAATACCCCTCCCTGCTGGTCTATTTATATGTGCAAGCTGGTGCTGGAGTGGATTCAGAACAACATTGGCGGCCTTGCCAAAATGGAGGAACACAACGTGAAAAAGGCCCAACTGCTCTATGATTTCCTGGACAGCTCCAAGCTGTTTAAGCCCTGCGCCAGGAAAGACAGCCGCTCCATTATGAACGTCACCTTTGTGACGGGGGATGCGGACATGGACGCAAAATTTGTAAAGGAGGCTGCCGCAGCGGGATTTGTGAACCTGAAGGGCCACCGCAGTGTGGGCGGTATGCGGGCTTCCATCTACAACGCCATGCCTGTGGAGGGCATTGAGAAACTGGTGGCCTTTATGCGGGATTTTGAGAAGGCCAACGGGTAAATTTTGAGCCATAATGAATGGACGGAAAGGATGATATGCAACATGCATAAGATACTGTGCTTAAACAAGATAAGCCCTGTGGGCACCAAACGCTTTGGGGAGGCTTACACCTTCTCCCCGGAAATGCAGGAGCCGGAGGGCATTCTCGTGCGCTCTGCCGCCATGCACGACATGGATTTGCCGGAAACCCTGCTGGCTATAGCCAGGGCTGGGGCTGGGGTGAACAATATCCCTGTGGACAAATGCACGGAAAAGGGCATTGTGGTGTTCAACACCCCGGGGGCTAACGCCAATGCTGTGAAAGAACTGGTGCTGTGCGCCCTGCTGCTCACCTCCCGGAAAATCCCCGCCGCCATGGACTGGGTGAAAACCCTTAAGGGGGAAGGCGACGCTGTGGGCAAGCTGGTGGAGAAGGGCAAGTCCCAGTTTGCGGGGCCGGAAATCAGCGGCAAAACCCTGGGCGTAGTGGGCCTGGGGGCCATTGGTATTCTGGTGGCAAATGCCGCCGAGGCCTTGGGCATGACGGTTTACGGCTATGACCCCTTCCTCTCTGTGGAGGCGGCCTGGCGGCTTTCCAGCTCTGTGAAGCGCTCCCTTTCTTTAGATGAGATTTACGCAAACTGCGACTATATCTCCCTGCACCTGCCTGCGACCAAAGACACAAAGGGTATGATAAACGGGGAGACCATTGGCAAGATGAGGGACGGCGTGCGGCTTTTAAACTTCGCCCGAGGGGAGCTGTGCGACAGCGCCGCACTGGCAGAAGCCCTTGCAAGCGGCAAGATGGCGGCTTACGCCACAGACTTCCCGGCTGACTGCCTGATTGGCGCGGAGAATGTGACGGCCCTCCCCCACCTGGGCGCTTCCACACCGGAAAGCGAGGACAACTGCGCGGAGATGGCTGTGGATCAGATGAAGGACTATCTGGAAAACGGCAACATCAAAAATGCTGTGAACCTGCCCTCCCTCTCCATGGCCCGGGAGCCGGGCACCAAGCGGGTGTGCCTGATTCACAAGAACCTGCCCAACACCATTGCCATCTTTGCCGCTGCCTGCGGCCAGGCCGGGATTAACATTGAGAACATGCAGAGCAAGTCCCGGGGGGAATATGCCTACACCATTCTGGACGTGACCGGGGATCTGCCCGGGGGCACCTTCTCGAAGCTGGAGCATGTGGTGAAGGTCCGGGTGATTGAGTAATTTGAACTGAAAAAATGGTATAGAAAGAACCGGCAGGGCTTGCGCCCCGCCGGTTTTCTTCATACCAGCAATATAATTTGGATCAAACCTTTTTTAAAAGGTTTGCAGGGTTTGGGGCGAGGGTCGCCAGTGGCGACCCTTCCGAACAGACCGAGCCGGCAGGTGAGACCCAGCGTCCTAAGGTCTTTACCCCCAGGGATTCCCCGGCCCCTGGGGAGGCATGGGCTGCTGGGGATAGACGGGCTGTACGGGCGGGTACATGAGCAGGGTCATGCCGGAGCGGTAGCGGGTGAGGATGATGGCGATAATCACCAGGGTGGCGGCGCCTACCAGGGAGCCAAGGCCCAGGACGGGCGTGGTAAAGAGATTGGCAAGGCCTGCCAGCACCATGCTTGCTGCCTCAATGTAATTCATCACAACCAGGAAATTGGGAATGCGGTTGTCCGGCACGCCTGTGGTGGCGGTAGCCTTGATGCGGTTGATAGTTTTAATCACGCAGACCTGGTAAATAATCGCCAGAGCCAAAACTGCCGCCAGGATGACAAACAGCACCAGCAGCACAGCGATACCTGCCTGGGCTATGCTGGCGTCATAACCATAGACATCATTGGCAGCCTCTGCTACACCTGCGATCAAAAGTATCACCATGAACAGCACCAGTATGGCGGCAAAAATGCATATGCACACCAGCGAAATGATGGAGAGCACCTTGCAGATGGTAAGCCCTGCTGTGGAGACATTGCCGCTTTGGGTATCGCGGCAACTGGCGTAAGTAATCCACATGGCCACCGCAATGAGGATGGCGGGAACCGCGGAAAGCACCGCGCCTGCAACGGACATGCTGCTGGCGGCGTCTATAACCGGGTAGAACAGGCTGGGATCCAAGTCTAACTGCATGGCATAGTAGAACAAATCCCACACATTGTCACGAAGGCCCAACTGGCTGGCAATGGTCAGCACAGGCGTGATGGACAAAAGGATTGACACTACCAGGAACAGAGGTGAGGATCCAATGGTTTTTAAGGTGTTCACAGCCGGATTTGAGGACAATACAGGAGTATTGTAGGAACAGGGACACACGCTCCCGTCCGGGATATTCCTGCCGCACTTAGGACAAATCATAGTTTTACCCTCCAATTAAAATGGGATAAGGGAAAAAGCAAAATCCCTATGGATACATATTACAGGAAATCAGAGAAAAATGCAAATAATAATTGGGATCTTTTCAGGTAATTTCCGCCACTTTTCTTTTTTCATGGACTTTTCAGGCTAATTGTGGTATATTATGTTAAAGAATGCTTGAAACGGAGGAGGAATACCCATGCATTTGCACAAAAGGAAGGGGCTGCGGCTCCTGGCGGCGCTTCTTGCCTGCTGCCTGTTTTTTTCTGCGCTGTCCATAAGGCCCGCCCTTGCCGCCGGATTTTTTTCCGATGTGCCCCCCACCGCCTGGTATGCCAAAGATGTGCTAAATCTGGTGGACAAGGGCATTATCCAGGGGACTGGGGCGAACCGATTTTCCCCCGGAGGGCGGCTGAGCCGAGGAGCCTTTGCCGCCATGCTGTGCAAAACCCTGCTTACCCCGGCAGAAATCCGGCAATATGCTTTTAAGGGCAGCTTTAAGGACGTGCCACAGGGGCATTGGGCCAACCCCTATATCAACTGGGCTGTGGAAAGCGGCGTGGTAAAGGGCCGGGGTGACGGCACCTTTGGGCCGGACTCTCCGGTGAGCCGCCAGGACTTGGCGGTGATGGTGGCGAACTTTTCCAAGGCTACCGGCAGGAAAATGAAAGCGGTGAACCCGGCTATGTCTTTTTCTGACGGCTGGAAAATCAGCTCCTATGCTGCCGCAAGCGTTTCTGCCTGCCAGCGGGCCGGGATACTCAACGGCTATACTGACCGAACCTTCCGCCCCACCCAGACTGCCAACCGGGCGGAGGCTGCTTCCCTGTATGCCCGCTTTTTAAACAAGTGCAATACAGAACGGTATGAAATTGTGCAAAAGCGTGTCAACGGCGTACCGGTACGGGCAGTGGTGTTTGACCCCCACAGCTTTTCTTCCAGCGTTATGCTGGCCCAGAACAAAATAACCCGGCGGGAAGGGCCTGGCTCCTTAGTGAGCCGTTCCGGGGCTGTTATCGCTGTAAACGCCGCCTTTTTCTATATGGACTCTTACATCCCCATCGGCACCATGATAAGCGGCGGGAAGGTGCTGACAGTGGACAACCTGTTTGCCCCGGCAAAGTCTGCCTTTGTGATGGACTCCAGGGGGAACTGCTCCATAGAAAATTTTGCCACCCGCCACAGGGCTGTGCTGCACAGCGCCCAGGGGGAAGCCGCTTTGGAGAACGTGGGCTTTAACCAAAAGCCTATGGTGCCCCAGGACGCCACCCGGGTGGTGTTTACCAAAGATTTCGGCACCAGCCTGACCTTTACCGCCCGGGACGCTGTGGTGGTAAGCTCCGGCGGATTTATCACCCAGGTGCTGCACAACACAGATGTGAATATCCCTTCCGACGGCTATGTGCTTGCCCAGCGCAGCCGCCGGGCAAGTGCGGACGCTTTCTTTGACACAGCCCAGGTTGGCGACCGGGTGGATCTGCAGCGCAGCTATGAAGGCGCTTCCACCCAGGACATCAAGCTTTCCATTGGCTTAGGGCCGCGCATTGTGAAAAACGGCATGGTATATGGCAATGCTGACACTTACCGGGCCGAGGGCTTCAAGGATCCTGGCATTACCGTATACAACGCCAGGCGGGCCTGCATCGGCATTAAGCAGGACGGGAAAATTATGCTGCTCACCGCCAACACAAACCTGAGCAGCCTTTCGAAAATCATGGTGAGCCTGGGGTGCCGGGACGCTGTGAACTGTGACGGCGGCGGCTCTACCAACTTGTTTGTGGACGGGCAGTGGCTGTATGGGCCGCAGGAGCGGAAGCTGAATCACATGCTGGTGTTTAAATAGAGAAAATTTTTGCATACGAAAAGCCCCCGGTACACAGAAATGTGCGCCGGGGGCTGCTGTTTTTGCCTAGTAAGAATTTATTCCTGGGGACAGACAACAACTTTAATGGACTCGCTGCTCATCTGCTCCGCAATGGCCTCTTCCATCTTGCCCAAGGGGAAGCGGTGGGTGATGATGGGGGTGAAATCCAGCTTGCCCGCATTGAGAAGCTGGACGGCCCGGTGATGGGTGTCGGGATTTACAAAAGAGCCTTTTACAGTCAGCTCCTTCTTGTACATATCAAACAGAGGAAGCTGGAAGGTGCCGTCCACCTTGGGGACGCTGAACAGGACAATAGTGGCACCCTTTTTGGCAAAGTCAAAGGCGCTCTGCACAGCGGGGGTATTGCCCACGCACTCGATAACCACGTTTGCTTCACAAGCCATGGACTCCTTAGCTTTGGGATCGGTGGGGTCGATGGCCAGGGTTGCGCCCAGCTTCAGGGCAGCCTCCCGGCGCTTCTGGTTAGGCTCACTGACCACCAGCCTGGCAGCGCCGGAAAGCTTTGCAAGCTGGAGCATGATAAGCCCGATGGCCCCGCCTCCCACAATGCATACAGTATCCCCGGGCCGGATGCCAGCCAGGTCGACGCCATGGAGGCAGCAGGCCACAGGCTCTGCCATAGCGCCCCACTCATAGGGCAAATCTTCCGACAGCTTAAAGGCCTGGCTTACCGGAACCACGCTGTACTGGACAAAGCCCCCGTCCCGGGTGACGCCGATGGCCTGCATGGTTTCACAAAGCTGCTTTTTGCCGTTCTGGCAGTATTCACAAGCCCCGCAGTAAATGTTGGGATCTACGGTGACATGGTCGCCTGCTTTGAGGGCTGTGACGCCCTCCCCTGTTTCCACCACTTCGCCGGCATACTCGTGGCCCAGCACCACAGGAGGATTTACATCGGCGGAGCCAGGCTCGCCATGGTAGATATGCACGTCTGTGCCGCACACGCCGCAGGCCATGTTGCGGATAACTACTTCGCCAGGGCCTGCATGGGGGATTTCCCGCTCTTGTACCTCAAAGATCTTATTTCCTAAAAAGGCCGCTGCTCTCATGTTTTTCCTCTCTTTCTCCCCTGCCAGCTTCCGAAAAGCGGCGCGCTTCATCAGCGCGCCGCCTGGAAGCAGGCAGGAAAAGCTCTGCTTCTTATTTCTTCATCATGCCGATTGCGTCGGAGATGGTTTTCTCATAGGCTTCCTTGCCGTATTTGTCTACGTCAGCCTTGTTCTTTTCCCCATGGGTCAGGCATCCGGCACCGCCGATGCATCCGCCCACACAGGCCATGCCCTCAATAAAGTTGCCGGGCAGGAGGCCCTTGGAGGCCTTCAGCAGGGCCACGCGGCAGGCTTCAATGCCGTCGCAGGGCACTGCTTTCAGATCAAACTCAATGTCCTGCTCCTTGAGGCCCTGGGCCACAGCATCGCTGAGGCCGCCGCTACGGGCAAAGATGCGCCCATAGTAGGAGGCGTTGTCCAGCACGTCCTCCGGCAGGGATTTCAGGTCGATATCCCTGCTGTCGAACAGGGCCTGCAGCTCCTCAAAGGTGATGGTGGAGTCGATAATATCCTTAAGTCCCTCTTTCTGGAACTCCATCTTTTTGGCGGTGCAAGGCCCGATAAATACGATTTTCGCGGTGGGATCTGTCTCCTTGATGTACTGGGCGATAGTGGCTGCTGGGGACAGGTTGTGGGAGACGTGCTCTTTCATCTGGGGGAAGGCTTTCTCTACATAGTCCACAAAGGCGGGGCAGCAAGAGCTGGTGAGGAAGCCCTTTTCCGCAAGCTCCGCAGACTCGGCATAGGCTACCATATCGGCTCCCAGGGCCGCCTCCACAACGGTGAAGAAGCCCAGCTCCTTGATACCGGAAATCACCTGGCCCAGCTTGGCATAGGTGAACTGGCTGGAGATGGAGGGGGCGATAACCGCGTACAGCTTATACTTTTCGTTGTTTTCGCTCTCCTTTATCAGCTTCACCACGTCCAGGATAAAGGACTTATCCACAATGGCGCCGAAGGGGCACATGTATGCGCAGGCGCCGCAGGAGATGCACTTGCTGTTGTCGATGGCAGCTTCTCCCCCCTCTGCCATGCTGATGGCCTTCACCTTGCAGGCCTTCTCGCAGGGGCGCTTTTCGTTTACAATGGCGCTGTAGGGGCAGACTTGGGCGCAGCGGCCGCAGTCTACGCACTTGCTTTTGTCAATGTGGGCCTTCTGGTGCTCATCAAAGCTGATGGCACCCCGGGGGCACACATCGGCGCAGCGATGGGCCAGGCATCCGCGGCAGGCGCTGCCTACGTTATAGCCGCTCTTGGAACACTCGTCGCAGGCAATGTCAATAACTTCAATGACGTTGGGGTTATCCTTATTGCCGCCCATAGCCAGGCGGATGCGCTCCTCTACAATGGCGCGCTCCTTATAGATGCAGCAGCGCATGGTGGGCTTATCCTTGACGATAAGTTTGGGGATTTCCGTGTAGGTGGCAAGCAGCCGGTCTTCAAAGGCGCACCGGGCCACCTCGCGCAGCACCTTATATTTGATGTACTGCACTTTCGGGTCAAATTTCCATTCCGCTTGTCCGGGAATTGGCATAGTCCCATTCTCCTTTCCGGCGATGCTGCACAAAACCGTTTCTGGCGGGCGGTTCGGCCCTGCGGTGCAGCCGCCACATGGGGCATTGTTTTTCTTAGAAATAGCTTACTTTAATGCGCTTGCCCATAGCTTTCAGGCATTCGCTAAGCTCCTCCACCAGACGCATCTTGATGTTGAAGCTGATGGGCAGGTTGGGATTCTGGTGGGCGGGGTTTACAGCCCGGCCCACAAAGAAGTTGATATCCGTGGCTTCCTCAAAGAGCATACGGGCAATGAGGGACGCGCCGTCCCGCTTGTAGCCCCACTCTGTATAAGATTCGTTGTCCTGGAGGAAGTCCTTGGCATAGTCTACCACCTTGCTGATAGTGATGACGCCTTCAGTGACCAGGTCCACGCCCTCGATTTTGGCAATGGGCGGGATTTCCGGATCCAGATAGTCCAAATCGGCTATCATGGGCTTCTTCAGGTATTCGGAGGTGATAGTGGAGGTGGTGCCGCCGCAGACAATATGCTTGCCCTCCTTGGAATGGAACAGGGCCTGCATTTTGTTTACATCCTTGCGGTCAGAGGGTGGGCCTATCATCAGGTTTACCTGCTGGCGGTTGCGTATTTTTACACAGGCCACAGTGGTGTCATCCCCCGGGTGGCCGCCATAAAGATGGTTGCACTCTTCCACCAGCAGAGTGCTGTAGGTTTTGGCGGTGTAGGAGGGGTCATACATCATTTCCAGAAACTTGATGATTTCTGGGCGCTGCCAGCCGAAGTTCAGGGACTGGCCCACGCCTGCGTGGATGGTGCCGTCACTCATGGTAAAGAGAAAATCGTTTTCCTGGAGCTTTATCCGGGAGCGGTAGATCATTTTGCCCTCGATCTCGTTGCCGGTTTTGGGGATTTCCACAAATTTGCCGTCCCGCAGGAGGATCAGGAGGGGGTTATCATACTGGATGATCTCCGCTTCTTCATTGTCGATGATGTGGATGATGGTGAACGTGGAATAGGCCACCTGCCGCACCGCGCACACAGGCAGGGTGGCGGCAATGGTGGAGACGCAGTCCTCAATGGACATGTTCGCCGCCATCATGGTCGAGATAATCTTGGATGTAAGGGACGACAGGATGTTGGCCTTTACGCCGCTGCCCATGCCGTCTGCCAGCACCACTACGGTGGAGTTTTCGCCCTGCTCGACAATCTCCACCCGATCGCCGCAAAGCTGCTCGCCCCATTTATGGATGCTGGTATACCCGATGTCACTACATAAATTATTCATCTTTCAGCGAATCCTTTAACTTAGTGAGCGCGATTTTTGTTTCGGCAGTAGTTTCGCCCAGCAGAGAGGCGATTTCCTGCACCACGCGCATTTGCTTCTCAATGACGTTATCCGTCACTTCGATGGTGGAGTGGCTGATTTCTTCTTTGCGCTGGCGCTGGCGCTCCTCATCGGTAACGTCGCGCATAATGCACATGATAATGCGGTAGCTCTTGTCATAGATGACGCTCTGCTCTACATAGCGCTTGTATTCCGCCAGATAAACCTTCTCGTCCCGCACAGCCTGGCCGGTCTGCATGACATCCAGGAACACCTTGGGATCGAGAATGCGGATGACCTGATCCCCCAGCACATCGGAGGCATAGCGGATATTCATAATGTGGCAGGCGGCGGCGTTGATCTGCTGCACCTCCAACTGCTCGTTTAAGACAATGATGCCGTTAGGCGTGTTGTTGATGATGGTATCGGAGAAGGACTCTGCCTTATCCTTTAAGAAGGGCAGGCACATGTTGATATTGGCCTTGCCCTGGTATACGGCGATAGCCTTTTCCCGGCAGGTGCTGTAGCCGCAGGCACCGCAGTTAAGCTCCTGTTCGGGATTGTTTTTGCCCATTTTGCGCAGGATTTCTTCAATATCATTCTGGCCGGGCATATTGCGGTGCAGGCCAATAAACTTGTGATCCTTCACCAGATCCTTCTCTTCCGGCTGGGGAATGGCGAAATCCTTCCGGCCCGCATAGCGGTCTACCTCTATGTAGTCGCTGACCGGGCGGCGCTGGGCATGCTCCATGGCGGGGCCGCCAATGCAACTGCCGGCGCAGATGGACATCTCAATAAAGCACTTGCGGAGCCTGCCTTCTTTGATGTCGTTCAGGGCCTGGATGCAGTTGTCAATGCCGTCTACCACCAGATAGCTGTATTCCGGGGAATCCTGCTCCATGGTGCGCAGGATGCCGCCGCTGGTGGGGAACAGGCGGGCGCGGCTTTCGTCCAGGTTATCCTCGCCCTTTTCGACGGTGACGCCCTCCTGCTTGAGCCACTCGCTCAGCTCTTCAAAGGTGAGCACGCAGTCTACATCCCCTGGATATGATTCGGCTTCAGCTTTTTTGGAGATGCAGGGGCCGATGAACACTGTGGACGCGCCGGGGTTTGCAGCCTTGATTTTCCGGCAGTGGGCCTGCATGGGAGACACCACTGTGGCAAGATAGGGCAGCACCTCGGGATGGTATTTCTCGATTAAAAGGTTTACAGAGTGGCAGCAGGAGGAGATGATCACGTCCTGGCGGGCGTCTTTGACCATTTTTTCATACTGCTTCTTCACAATGGACGCACCCTCGGCTGTCTCCTCGGCAGAGGCAAAGCCCAGCTTTTTCAGGGCTGCTTCCATGGTGGCGATGGTGGCGCCGGAATAGTTTGCCACAAAGGAAGGGGCAACGCTTGCAATCACCGGGCCTTTCTTCATCAGCTCCAGGGCCTTCACCACGTCTCCTCGCACCTCTTTGGCGTTCTGGGGACAGACCACGAAGCACTGCCCGCAGAGGATGCACTCATCTGAGACGATGTGCGCCTGGTCGGAGGAGAACTTGATAGACTTTACCGGACAGTGCCGAATGCATTTATAGCAGTTGACACAGTTGGATTTTTTCAGTTTCAAATATTCAGCCATGTAAATCGCCATGCGATACTGGATTTGCACAAAAAGGAAAAACAACTGCTTTTTGCGCCCGGTATCGTTCCTTTCTTCCGTATTTTTTCCCAAGGACATGATGGTAGGGGAAACTCCACCCATGGTGAACACGGATGGAGCGCCCTATCAAAACTTCCTTTTTATTGTACTTTTGCAAGGATTTCCTTATCGAAGAAATCCTTGGTAGTCTCGGGGGAGAGAGAATACAGCTTGTCATCCAGGGTGACGTTGACGCCGTTTACACAGTTGCCCATGCAGAAGGTGCCGCCCAGCTCTACCTTGTCCTCCAGGTGGTTCTCTTTTACGAGATACTGGAGCTGCTCTACGATCTGCCGGGAGCCTTTCAGATGGCAGGAGCTGCCAATGCAAATTGTACATTTCATAGTGGATCTTCCTTTCTCAGCTATAAAGCTGAATTGCTATGGCAAGAGATTGCCTTTTTAATTTATGGGGATAAAGCCTGCCGGAAGCGGCAGGCCCTCCCCCCTCTGCTTTGTTCTTAATAAGACGCTCTGCGGGAGCAGGCCGGGCGCGCGATGGCCCACGTAAGCACGACACGAAGCGACGCGGCGAAAATGACCGCAAGCCAGCGAACGCAGTGAGCGTTCCCGCGTCTCAGATCCAACGTTACGTTGGTTATTCGTATTCCACCACGTTTACCCAGTGCATGAGGAATTCCTTTTCCTCTTCCTTGCCCTTTACGGACTGGGAGGCAGCTACGATGGGCAGCCACTTCTGCACATACTGCTTGGCGGTATCGCTCTTCTTGCAGAAGAGATCCAGGTACAGCTCGGCGCCTTCAATGTCGCCGCCCAGCCAGAACAGCAGATAAGTACGGGCTGCGTCGGCGCTGGCATTGCCCTGGGTGGCGTGCGCCCAGTCCAGGATGGCGTAGCTGCCGTCAGGCTTAATCACCACGTTGGAGGGGTTGAAGTCGCCATGGCACAGCTTGTTGTGCTTGGGCATGCCATGAAGGCGGGCATCCAGCTCGTAACGGGTGGTGGCGTCCAGGCCGGTCTGGGAAATCTTGCGCTTCATCTTGTCCTTGAGCTTGTTCAGCATGGCAGGAGCGGGAGTCGCATGCATTTCCAACTGGATATCCACCAGGCGCTCCATATACTGGGCATAGTTCTCATGATCCTCTGTCATCAGGCGGGCCAGGGTCTTGCCCTCAATAAAGTCGGTTACAATGGCCCATTTGCCGTCTACCATGGTGACAGCTTCCACGCCAGGGATGGAGAGGCCAGTCTCCTCTACCCGGGCAATGTTCAGAGCTTCGTTCAAAATGTCGGACTTGGAATAGCCCTCGTCGAATACCTTGACAACGTGATCCCCATCACGGTAAATAGTCTTGGAGGTGCGGACAGCGATTACCTTTTCCAGTTTCATATGATATGCTCATCTTCCTTTCTTGATTTGTGGGAAGCGCCCTCCCTCCGGCAGGGCTTTCCGCCCTGCCCGGATGAAGTTTGCAAAAGGGAAGGGATTGGCCCTCTCTTATTTACCATAATAGCACTTGAGGTAGATATCCTTAATCTCGCTCATCAGCGGATAACGGGGGTTGGCGCCTGTACACTGGTCGTTAAAGGCGTTCTCCACCATCTCGTCCAGGGTATCCAGGAAGTACTTCTCGTCTACGCCGTAATCCTTAATTGTCTTTTTGATGCCGATTTTCTCCTTCAGATCCTCCAGGGCCGCGATGAAGTTCTCGAAGATTTCGTCATCGTTCTTGCCCTTGATACCCGCGAACTTGGCGGCTTCCACATAGCGCTCCTTGGCGTGGGGATACTGGTACTGGGAGAAGGTGCCCATCTTGGTGGGAACGTCAGCGGAATTGTAGCGGATAACGTCTGTGAGGATAACAGCGTTTGCTACGCCATGGGGCAGGTGGTGGTAAGCGCCCAGCTTGTGGGCCATGGAGTGGTTCACGCCCAGGAAGGCGTTTGCAAAGGCCATGCCAGCCATGCAGGAGGCTTCTGCCATCTTCTCGCGGGCAATGGGATCGTTTGCGCCGTTCTCGTAAGCGGAGGGCAGGTATTCAAATACAGTTTTGATAGCCTGCAGGGCCAGGCCGTCGGTGAAGGGAGTGGCCATAATGGATACATATGCCTCGATGGCGTGGGTCATCACGTCAATGCCGGAAGCGCTGGTGAGGCCTCTGGGGGCGTTCATCATGTTGTCCACGTCCACAATTGCCATGTTGGGCAGCAGCTCATAGTCGGCAATAGGCCACTTGGTGCCAGTCTTTTCGTCTGTGATAATGGCGAAGGGGGTCACCTCGGAGCCTGTGCCGGCGGAGGTGGGGATAGCTACGAACATGGCCTTCTCGCCCATTTTGGGGAACTTATAGATGCGCTTGCGGATATCCATGAAGTCCATGGACATGGAAGCAAAGTCAGCATCCGGATGCTCATAGAGCACCCACATGATTTTGGCAGCGTCCATGGCGGAACCGCCGCCCAGGGCGATGATCACGTCAGGCTCGAAGGAGCGGATCTGTTGGACACCCTCCAGGGCATTTGCCAGGGTGGGATCGGGCTGTACGTTCCAGAAGCAGGAATACTGGATGTTCATCTCGTCCAGCTTGTCGGTGATGGGCTTGGTGTAGCCATTCTGATACAGGAAGGTATCGGTGACGATGAAAGCCTTCTTCTTGCCATATTCGGTCTTCAGCTCGTCCAGAGCCAGGGGCATGCAGCCCTTCTTGAAATATACCTTCTCAGGCACACGGAACCACAGCATATTCTCTCTCCTCTCGGCAACTGTCTTTACGTTGATAAGGTGCTTGACGCCTACGTTCTCAGAGACGGAGTTGCCGCCCCAGGAGCCGCAGCCCAGCGTGAGGGAGGGAGCCAGCTTGAAGTTATAGAGGTCGCCAATACCGCCCTGGGAGGAGGGGGTGTTCACTAAGATACGGCAGGTCTTCATAGCAGCCTGGTGCTTTGCCATCTTTTCCTTTTCGGAAATGTGGATGTACAGAGAGGATGTGTGGCCGTAGCCGCCGTCTGCCACAAGCTGCTCAGCCTTGGCAACAGCGTCGTCAAAGTCTGTTGCCTTGTACATGGCAAGAACCGGGGACAGCTTCTCATGGGCAAACTCCTCGGAGATGTCCACGCTCTCCACCTCGCCGATGATGATTTTGGTGGACTCGGGCACTTCCACGCCTGCCAGGGCGGCAATGGTGTGGGCCTTCTGGCCTACGATTTTTGCGTTCAGGGCGCCGTTGATGATGATGGTCTTGCGAACCTTCTCGGTTTCGGATTTATTGAGGAAATAGCAGCCGCGCTTCTGGAACTCGTCTTTCACCTGCTTATAAACCTTGTCCAGCACAATAACAGACTGCTCGGAGGCGCAGATCATGCCGTTGTCAAAGGTTTTGGAGTGGATGATGGAGTTTACAGCCAGGATAACGTCGGCGGTGTCGTCGATGATAGCAGGGGTGTTGCCCGCGCCCACGCCCAGGGCGGGAGTGCCGGAGGAGTAAGCGGCGTTTACCATGCCGGGGCCGCCTGTTGCCAGGATGATGTCGGCCTCTGCCATAACCTTGTTGGTCAGCTCCAGGGAGGGCACGTCAATCCAGCCGAAGAGGCCTTCCGGGGCGCCGGCCTTGATGGCGGCGTCCAGCACAACCTTGGCAGCCTCAATGGTGCATTTCTTTGCCCGGGGATGGGGGCTGATGATGATGCCGTTGCGGGTCTTTAAAGCCAGCAGGGTTTTGAAGATGGCGGTGGAAGTGGGGTTTGTGGTGGGGATAACCGCCGCGATAACGCCGATAGGCTCGGCAATCTTCTTCGTGCCGAAGGCCGGGTCTTCCTCAATGACGCCGCAGGTTTTGGTGTTCTTGTACGTATTGTAGATATACTCGGCGGCATAGTGGTTTTTGATAACCTTATCTTCCACCACGCCCATGCCGGTTTCTTCCACAGCCATGCGGGCCAGCGGGATACGCTGGAAGTTTGCTGCCATGGCGGCGGCACGGAAGATCTCGTCTACCTGCTCCTGGGTGTAGGAGGCATAGATCTTCTGTGCCTCGCGCACCCGCTGGAGCATTCTCTCGAATGTTTCCGTGTTTTCCACAATTTCATACGCTGTCTTTGTTTCCATGAAATCACTCATCCTTTGCTGTTTATTTTGTGCTGAATCTTTCTTTTAAGTGATTGGAAAGTATGGCAAGGGACACGGCCATATTTTCATTTTGGACCAAGACCCCTTCAGGGACGCTGAGATGGACGTTCGAGAAATTCCACACTGCCAGGATGCCGCTGCTGGTGAGCCTGTCGCACACTTCCTGGGCAGATTCCCCCGGCACTGTGATGATGCCGATGCGCACCTTCATGCGCCTGCACAGGTTCGGCAGCTTCTCCATGGGCAGTATCTTCTTCCCCCCCTCCTCCAGGCCTTCCGGCGGATCGATGTCAAAGCCCGCCAGGATGTTCAGCCCGTATTGAGGGAAAACGTCATAGGACAGGAGCGCCCTGCCAAGCTTGCCGGCCCCTACCAGGATGGCGTCCCGGGTGTTGTCATAGCCAAGGAAGTGTTCCAGCTCTCCTATAAGCTTTGCGCGGACATATCCCACTTTGGGCCTGCCCGAACTGCTGACAGCAGCCAGATCCTTGCGCACCACCACATCGTTGAGGCCCAGCGCCTCTGCTACGGCTGTTGCCGAAATGTACCGCCCGGCTTCCTCCGGCAGGCTTTGCAGGTAATGCAGGTATGCAGGCAGCCGCGAGAGGGTTTGCTTTGATACACTCCGGCCCGGCATTTTTTCACCCCTTTCCTAACTTTGATAATATTTTAACACAATCTCCATGGAAAGTAAATTGTCAGCTATGATATATCAATATTAAGAGAACGATTGAATTTGTACAATTTGCCATTCCACACAAGGGCTATGGCTTTCTATAGCTACATGGCCCATATTTAGAAGCAGGGCATTCCACTTTTTTGGCAATTTTTGAATCATTTCGCTCTTATTTTAACCTATTTTTTCTCTGAAAGCAAGGCCCAATTTACAAAAAGAGAGGGAGGTTTTTCCAGCGCGCCGGAAAAGCTTCCCTCTCTTTCGGTAAAATCACCAAGTTCACCTAAGCTGCTTCTGTAAAAGTGCCAAAGAGCAAAGCCCTTCCCTTGCCCAGCGGCATCCGCCGCACACCTGTTTGAAGCCATCTGCGGTTACTTTTTGCAGGAGGCTGCGCGTCTCCTCCCAGCTTGCCTCCTGGCCGGGGGCCAGCCCCAGCACCTTGAACGCCGCCGCATCCCGAGCCAGCACGTCCTCTGTGCCGTGGGTGCAGCCTCCGTCCGGCAGAAGGTTCGGGCAGGCGGCGCAGACAGAATCCTGGCGGGAGGCAAGGCAGAAGCTTTCCCCCTCTTCCAATTCCCGGATAACTGCCGCCATATTTTCCACAAACTCCTGGCTGTAGCCATGCCCGGCAAACAGCGCCATGCAGAACAGGTGGTGCCCCCGTATCTCCCTCATATGGAATCCACCAGATGGGCGCGCTTCAGGCTCATGAGAACTGCCAGGGCGGCAAAGCAGGCTAGGGCTACGGAGATTACATCTTTGATTAAGTAGGGCACAGAGACAGCTACAGTTGCCTGCAGGGGTGTGGAGCCGGTGAGCAGCGCAAACTGGGCCACGCCGCACACATGGCATATCAGCAGCCCTGCTGTTCCCAAGGCAATTGCTATCAGGCGGTTGCCCTGCCTTGCCCCCAGCCCGCAGAGAAAAGCCATCCCCAGGAAGCCCCACAAAAAGCCTCCTGCCATGCCCATAAAGGCCCCCAGCCCGCCGCTGAATCCGGCGAATACCGGAAGGCCCACAGCGCCCATCGCCAGATAGACCACAACGGAGAGCGTGCCCAGCCCGGGGCCAAGTATGTAGCCGCACAGGGCTACCGCAAAGGTTTGCAGGGTGACGGGCACCCCGGTGGGCAGAGGGATGGAGATTTGGGACAGAACCGCCAGCAGCGCGGCGCACATCCCTGTCATTACAATTTTCTGGTTCCGGCTTTTAAACACGATTTTCATGTTCTTCCTCCCTTTTTTCTATACAGATTTTTCCCTGCGCAGGCGCTGGAGGAAATCCCGTTTGATATTCACTTCCCCTGCGCCAAAGACTTTCTTGCTGCCGTCTGGCAGCCTGACAAGTAGCCGCGCCTCTTCGTCCACGCCCAGCACAGTGCCTTCCCGCTGGGATTCCCCCTCCATGAAGGTGATGTCCATTCCGGTGAGCAGGGAGCGGGAGCGGTATTCTTCCATAAAGGTACGCCGGGGCAGGGCCTGGTAGTAAGCAAAAAAGCGGTTGAGAATGGCGGCAGCCAGCTTTGGCCGGGATCCGGCAGGGGCCTTTCCTGCAAACAGCGCCCCCGCCACCTGGGCCACCTCCCCAGGGAAGCCGCCCTCCGGTTCGGTAAGGTTTACCCCCATGCCCAGCACCGCATAATGCAGGCCGCTGTTTTCAAAGTCTACAGAGGCTTCCGTCAGGATGCCGCAGACCTTCCTGCCATGGAAGTATACATCGTTCACCCATTTGATCATGGCCCTCTCCCCTGTCACATCGTCAATGGCACGGGCTACTGCCACTGCCGCAGCCGTTGTGATGGAGAGGGCATCCTCAGCGGAAAAACGGGGCCGCAGCAGGACGCTCATATACAGCCCGCCGCCCTGGGGGGAATAGAAGGATCGGCCCAGCCTGCCCTTGCCCATGGTCTGCCTTTGGGCGATGACCACCATGCCTTCCCGGCCTCCCAGCTCAGCCAGCTCCTTCAGGACGGTGTTGGTGGAGGTTACGCTTTCCCGCACGTCAATTGCCGCTATGGAGGCCTGGGGTTCCAACTGCCGCCGGATGTTTCCGGCGCTGAGCACGTCGCTTTCTGACAAAAGCCGATACCCCTGGTTCGTTACGGCGGATATTTCATACCCTGCCTCCCGCAGATGTTTCACAGCCTTCCACACTGTGTTCCGGGTTACGCCCAGCCTTTGGGCCATATGCTCCCCGGAAACCGGGCCTCTGGCCTCCTGCAAAAGCTCCAGCACCTTATCGGCAGCGTCCATGAGGGCCGCCCCCTTTCTCAAAAAATATCCGGATGGTCTTAGATTATACAGTATTGCCGGCAACTATACAGTACCATACCAGGGCCTGGATTGTCAACACAGCGAAAGGAAGACAAGGTGACAATCCTTTTGCCACGTACAGCCTGCAAGTCAAGTGGAAATGTGGGCAAATTTTTCCTCTTTCTCCCCTCCCCTTTTTACTTCCCTGCGCGTTGCGGTTTTTCCTGATCCATGGTATACTTATAAACATTACGAATTCAGGAAAGGGGAACTTTATGCGCAAGCTGACCGTCGGCATCCTGGCCCATGTGGACGCGGGAAAAACTACCTTATCAGAAGCCATGCTCTATTTAGGCGGCGCTTTGCGCAGCCTGGGCCGGGTTGACCATGCCGACGCCTTTCTGGACACCCATGAGCTGGAGCGGGAGCGGGGCATCACCATTTTTTCCAAGCAGGCAGTGCTGCCCTTGCAGGACGTGGAAATCACCCTGCTGGACACTCCCGGCCATGTGGACTTCTCTGCCGAGGCAGAGCGCACCTTGCAGGTGCTGGACTGCGCCATTCTGGTTATCTCCGCGCCGGACGGCCTCCAGGGCCACACCCTGACTTTGTGGCGGCTTTTGGAAAAGCACCATATCCCTGTTTTCCTCTTCCTCAACAAGATGGATCAGCCTGTTGACCGGGAGGCGCTGCTGGCCCGGCTGAAAGGCTCTCTTTCCGACACTGTTACAGACTTTTCCGCCTTTGGGCAGGAGGGCTTCTGGGAGGAAGCCGCCCTGGGGGACGAGGCGGCCCTGGGGGAATATCTGGAGGCAGGCGCCCTTTCCGACGGCACCCTCCGGCGGCTGGTGGAATCCCGCCGGTGCTTCCCCTGCTATTTTGGCGCGGCCCTGAAAACCCAGGGGGTGCGGGAACTTCTCGCAGGCCTTGCCCGCTTTGCCCCCCGCCCCCAGTGGGGAGAGGCATTTTCCGCCCGGGTGTTTAAAATTTCCCGGGACAGCCAAGGCACGCGGCTGACCCACATAAAGGTGACGGGAGGGGAACTGCCGGTAAAATCTACCCTGCCCCTGCCTGGAGGAGAAGAAAAAATCGACCAGATCCGCATTTATTCCGGGGCAAAATTTACAGCGGCAGACAAGGCCGGCCCAGGGACTGTATGTGCCGCTGTGGGCCTTTCCACCACCTATCCAGGACAGTCCCTGGGAAAAGAGGGGGCCTGGGCGGCCCCTGTGCTGGAGCCAGCCCTCACCTACCAGCTTTTGCTGCCGGAGGGCGCACAGCCCCATGCCGTACTGCCAAAGCTGCGACAGCTTGAGGAGGAGGATCCTCAGCTTCACCTGGAATGGAACGAGGCTTTGGGGGAAATCCACCTGCGGCTGATGGGAAGGGTGCAGGCGGAAATCTTAAAGCGGGTGATTCATGACCGCTTTGGCCTTGAGGTGGACTTCGGCCCAGGGCACGTGGTGTACCGGGAAACTATCAAAGGCCCGGTGGAGGGCGTGGGGCACTTTGAGCCTTTGCGCCACTATGCGGAGGTGCATCTGCTGCTGGAGCCGCTGCCCTTAGGCAGCGGGCTGGTGTTTGCCTCAGCCTGCTCTGAGGATCGTTTAGACAGGAACTGGCAGCGGCTGGTGCTGACCCATCTGGGGGAAAAGACATACAAGGGCGTGCTGACCGGCTCTGCCATTACAGACATGAAAATCACCCTGGTGGCGGGCAGGGCACACGAAAAGCACACAGAGGGCGGGGATTTCCGCCAGGCCACCTACCGGGCTGTGCGCCATGGGCTGATGAAGGCGGAAAGCGTGCTGCTGGAGCCGTGGTACGCGCTGCGGATGGAACTGCCTGAGGGAAGCCTTGGTCGGGCGCTGACAGACATCCAGCGCATGGGCGGGGAAAGCGATCCGCCGGAGACAGCAGGCGGCGATTCCCTCCTTTCCGCCCGGGTGCCTGTGGCAGCTTTTGGAGACTACGCTTTGGAGTTTGCCGCCTATACCAAGGGGCATGGCAGGCTTTCCTGCACTGTAAACGGTTATCTGCCCTGCGGGGAGCAGGAAAAAATTGTGGCGGAAACGGGATACGATCCGGAAGGGGATTTGGAGGATCCCCCTGGTTCTGTATTCTGCGCCCATGGGGCTGGCTTCCAGGTGCCCTGGCATGAGGTGGAGCGCCATATGCACCTGCCCCCTCTTGACCTGCCAGCCCCTGCTTCGGAAGAATCCTCCCAGCCTGCCCCTGCTCTCAGGCAGCAGCCCTCCCCTGCCAGGGGACTTGCCCTGGACAATGAATTACAGGCCATTTTTGAAAAGACCTATGGCGCTGTAAAGCCCCGGGCCTTTCAGCCGCCTCCCAAGCCAGCTCGGGACACTTCCCAGGGAAAGATAACTGTGCCTGTCCCGGAAGCAGGGCCGGAGTATCTGCTGGTGGACGGCTACAACATGATCTTTGCCTGGAAGGATTTAAATGAGGTAGCAAAGGAAAACCTGGACGCTGCCCGCTATCTGCTGATGGACATTTTGAGCAATTACCAGGGCTTCCGGCAAAACCGGGTGATTCTGGTTTTTGACGCCTACAAGGTGCCGGGAGGCGCTGGCTCGGTGTCGCGGCATCACAACATCCATGTGGTTTACACAAAAGAGGCGGAAACAGCCGACGCTTACATTGAAAAAGCCAGCTATAAGCTTTCCCGGGAGGGCCAGCGGGTGCGGGTGGCTACCGCCGACTTTGCCGAGCAGCTTATTATCCTGGGCCATGGCGCGCTGCGGGTTTCCGCCCAGGAGCTGCGGGAAGAGGTGGAGCGCACCCAGGGGGAAATTGCCCGGATTATCGCGGACAGCCGGACAACTTCCCGGGGCGGGGCCATGCGGGCGGCCTTTGAAAAGGCCCGTAAAGAATAAGCACCCGCCCTGCTCTGCAGGCGGGTGCTTATTTCTGTCAGGTCTTTTTGAGAGAGGCAAAATAAGCCCGGTTATAGGCAATTGCCGGAGAATCTGGCTTACAGGCCGCTGCCAGCTCGTTATAGGCCTCCGCTTCCTGTTCGTTCCCCAGCCTGCTGCTGCAAAGACACAGCCCCAGGTATGGCTCATAGCCATAGGCGTCTGGCAGCACAAAGCCGCCCTTATCGTCCTGCCGTTCGCACCGCAGGGCCTGCCTGTACCAATAGGCCGCCTGCCGCCACTGTTCCCTGTCCAGGAAATGCTGGCCAATGTCACAGCAGATCTCTGCCCGGGGCACATCATAGGAAAAGCTTCTGAAAAATGCCAGCAGGGCTTCCTCTGCCCGGCAAAGCCCATATAAGCAACGGGCGCAGTGGCGGCATGCGTCAATTTGGTTTTCTACCCAGCCCTGGCCCTGGGATAGGAAGCCTTCAAAAACCGCCAGGGCCTGGGCGTATTCCTGGTGATAGTAAAGCTCCCGCCCATAGTAAAACTGCTGCCGCGGCTCCAGGCTCTCCCCTTTTGCCAGTATGCCCTGGAAAATGCGCAGGTTCCTGTCTGGATCGGAAGGGTGCAGCTTCCAGTGGGTGACAGCGCAATCGGCATATACCCGGTGGCCCCGGGTTTCGATAACCTCGTGGACAGGGCCTTTCCAGCGCATCCCCCGGTAGTTTTTTACAAGCCGCTCCCGGTAATAGGAAAAGGTGAGCTGGCCTGTCTCGTCAAATCCCACATGATAGGGCATCATCACCACTTCCACCTCTGGGGCCAGCTCCTCTTTCAGCTCTTTGAAACGCTCCCTGTCCTCCTGCAACAGGATGTCGTCTGCGTCCAGCCACATACAGTAAGCGCAGGAGGCCTTATCAAAGGAAAAATTCCTGGCAGCGGAAAAATCGTCTATCCAGGGGAAGTCGAAGATTTTTTCCGTATACTGCCGGGCAATTTCCTTTGTCCTGTCATGGGAGCCTGTGTCCACAATAATGATTTCATCTACCAAATCTTTTACGGAGTCCAGGCAGCGCCCTAATACGTCCTCCTCGTCCCTGACAATCATGCATAAGCTGACAGTTCCCATATGTTCCTCCTCTCAAATGGGGAAAGCCCCCATGCCCTGGGCATAGGGGCCTCCCTGCCATTTCCGGCTGGTTACGCTTCGTTAGGGCCTGTTGCACCCATACGACCGTTTTTATCAGGGAAATCGGTTAAGCCAAACGGACAACATTCAGGCTTGCTCCCGTACCTCCCTGCAAAACAGCGGCACCCAAAAGGCCGAATAGCTGCAATTGCAGCGTATCGCCGGCTGCGAGGTTTACCATCTGCATATTATCAAAACGGTTGACAGCCGCGACAGGGGACACCACAGAACCGGATAAGGGCGCACCATTCAGCAAAATTCTGGAAGACATGAGAAGAGCTGCTGTAATGCTGACGGAATAGCTCACCAGATAGGTTCCGGTGGCAGGGACGGTAAACGAAGTATTCCCGCCTGCTGCAGTAAAGCCGTCTAAAACCTGATTATCGGGCAGCGCAACGTTAGTTCCTCCCAACACCACCGCAATGGTAGAGCCGCTGGTGTTCAGTGCGCTCATGCTGTTGGCGGTTACGTTGGTTCCTGTTGGCCCGGTGGCTCCCGTAGCGCCTGTTGGCCCTACTGGACCTGTGGGGCCTGTAGCTCCCGTAGGGCCGACTGGCCCTGGGGCACCTGCAGCGCCTGTTGGCCCTACCGGGCCTGTGGGGCCTGTGGCTCCATCTAAGCCTGTAGCTCCTGTGGGGCCGACTGGGCCTGTTGCACCCGCAGCACCTGTTGGCCCTACCGGGCCTGTGGGGCCAGGGATTCCGGAAGAGCCTCTAGATGCGTTAGGGGCGACATCGCGGGGTGCGCCCGCAGCAGAAATTGGACATCCC
>ERZ779622.240-NODE-240-length-36411-cov-5.616019_pt1 | contig 36411 bp, 29 predicted proteins | sample MGYA00514188_ERZ779622 | MGnify/ENA primary metagenome ERZ779622 (study PRJEB29562, sample SAMEA4376702) | mouse gut metagenome | isolation source: Cecum | study: EMG produced TPA metagenomics assembly of the A DSS colitis mouse model was used to assess the... | reverse complement strand
ATGAAACAAAGTTCAACCTGAATTTCACGGTGAAAGATGACCGCATACTGGATTATGTACTCATTGAGATTCCTGGGGTAGAAGGTTTTGAAAGCCGCCGTATAGAGGCTGGCGGGCAATCTACTTTGAGCTTTACGGAGAAGATTATTCTGCCTAATGAGGTGAAAAGTTACGATGTGACTTTGACGGCTGTGGATGCCAGAGGCAATCAGACAGTGACCAATAGTACCATCAGTGTATCTGAAATGCCTGACTTCCCCAAAATGTATCTGGCCGATGTGGCAACCGTAGAGGAATTGAACAGTGATATTTTCGGTGTACCGATGGTGATTAACCATACGGGCGAGTACCAATATCGTGCACGTTATTATAATAAAGCTGCCGGTACGGAAATTTTCTTCTTACCGCAAAAGACAGACTTTACTCCTATCTGTTTTGGCCTTGATCCGGAGGATAATACAAAACTGACGGATGACCCGGAAACGGCTAAACCTATTGTCTTGGATGAGGCTGGTGTTTATTATGAAATAGACATCAATGTGAAAGAGTCTACTTATAGTATGCGCACGTACTCGGTGACAGAGGCTACAAATCCGATGAAATATGAATATGGAAAGCCTTGTTTTGACCGTTGGGAGAATGGGGAATCGTTCATTGATTTCTATATCGGTTGGGGAGGTTCTCCTCAGGATGCGGGAAATCAGTTGTTTGCCCAGGATAAAAATAATCCTCATCTTTTCTATTATCCGGAAAATGGAACTTGGACGCTGGAAGCCGGTGAAGAAATGAACTTCATCATATCCAATTATCATCCCGACGGATGGTGGGATCATGTGGAATGGCGGTGTGACGACTCTCAGAATGTAGAGAAGTTTGGTTACTTCAGTAAGAAAGGGGATGTGAATCCTAATTGGGAAGGCACCAATCAGCGTTGGGAAGACGGCTCGATGGTAGGTGACAACTGGATGAAGCCTACGGTTACGGTGACCGGCAACTACCGCTTTGAGTTTGACGCGCATTTGGGTCGCGGCAAGATTGTTCCTGCTAATTAAAAAGTAACATTAGATTTAAGATATGAAAAAGCAAATTCTATTATTATGTCTTGCGCTGATAAGCCTTTGCGGTTATGCGCAGCAGATAACGGTTAAGGGTGTGGTGACTTCGGCCACCGACCAGCAGCCGTTGATTGGAACTACAGTTCAAGTGAAAGGTACCGGTACGGGTACAATTACCGGTATCGACGGTGATTATACATTACCCAATGTAGACAAGAATGCAGTGTTGGTATTCTCTTCTATTGGTTTTGAGTCTCAGGAAATAGCTGTAGGTGGACGTACTACGATTAACGTGGTACTGAAGGAGGCTGCGGAATTACTGGATGAAGTGGTGGTTATCGGTTATGGTGCTGTGAAAAAGAGCGATTTGACCAGTTCTATTGCTACAGTAAAAGGCGATGAAATCACTGAAACCGTGACCGGTAATGCTATGGATGCTTTGCAGGGTAAGGTAAATGGTGTACAAGTCACCAGTGGTGGTGGCCCTGGAGCTACTCCGAAGGTGCTGATTCGTGGTGTAACTACCGTAAACGGTACGAATCCGCTGTATGTAGTGGATGGTATGCCGGTAGGTGACAATATCAACTTTCTGAATAGTAACGATATTGCTTCCATGGAAGTATTGAAAGATGCTTCGGCTGCCGCTATCTATGGTACGCGTGCATCAAACGGTGTCATCCTGATTACTACAAAGAAAGGTAAGACTGGTAAAGCCCGCATCAATTGGAATTCTTCTGTTGGTTTCCAGACCGTGGCCAAACCTAATATTGCCGGTGCGGCTGAATATAAAGAAGTGTTCAATACCCGTTATACGAATGATGGCCTTTCTTCTATCTGGAACGATACGGGTGCTACGACCAATCCCGGTGGTACAGACTGGTGGGATACTGTAGTCAATAAAACAGCTTTGGTGCAGAACCATTCACTTAGTGTTGCCGGTGGCTCAGAACAGTTTGTTTATAACTTTAGCGTGGGCTATTATCGTAACAACTCACAGTTTGATGTAGGTTATTGGGATAAGATAAATATCCGTCTGAATACTGAATATACATTTAATAAGTATGTAAAATTGGGAGTTGATATTGCTCCACGTGTCGAATCATGGGATGATACCCCAAACCAGTTCTCGGCAGCCATGGCTATGGACCCGACAACTCCGGTATTCCGTCCGCAGGACCAATGGGAGGATAATGAGTACAACAACTATCAACGCTCTTACAACAACCAGGAGTGGAATCCCGCCGGTTCAATTGCCCGTAGCAATGCTCATTCTCGCGAGTTGGGTGCCATTCTGAATACCTATCTGCAGGTAAACCCGATAGAAAAGCTGACGTTGCGCACCCAGTTCGGTGCCAATGCACACTATCGCCGTTCTGATTCATTCGTTCCGAAGTTCAATATGGATCCGTTGGAGAAACAAGACTTGAACGAAATCACCCGCCGCAATCAGGAGTGGTTTGACTGGAACTGGACGAATACAGCCACTTACATGGACACTTTCGCTGAAAAGCACAACTTGAATGTAATGGCTGGCTTTACTGCCGAACGTTTTGCATGGTACAATACTCAGGCACGGCGTGATAATGTTCCCAATAATCTGGACCAGATGCAGGAAGTGAATGCCGGACAGCAGGGTACGGATGAGGCCAACGGTGAAACCACTTACAATACGCTGGTCTCTTTCCTGGGTCGTGTCATGTACAATTACGATAACCGTTACTATATTTCGGCATCTCTTCGTGCTGACGGTTCTTCCCGTTTCCCGAAGGGCAGCAAATATGCCCTCTTCCCGTCTGTTTCCGCTTCCTGGCGTGTCATCAGTGAGGCATTTATGCAGGACCAGGACATCTTCAGTGACCTGAAGCTTCGTGGAGGCTGGGGCCGTGTAGGTAATCAGAATATTAACAATAATGCTACCCTTACTTTGTTGAGCGAAACCCAATACTATTATGGCAATACGTTGGCAAATGGTTACTTCGTGTCTACAGTAGGTAACAACCAGTTGAAGTGGGAGACTGTGGAAGATTGGAACGTAGGTGTGGATATGTCATTCCTTGATTCACGTTTGGGTGTAACATTCGAATATTTCCAGAAAAAGTCCATTGACATGCTTTACCAGAAACAGAACATCCTCTCTTTGGGATATGATAACTGGAACAGCCAGATTTGGATGAACATCGGTAGTATGCAGGCCCGCGGTTGGGAAGTGGGACTTACCTGGCGCGATGAAATCGGCAAGGATTTCTCTTACGATCTTGGTCTGAACCTTTCTGCCGTGCGCAACAAGGCCATCAAGTTCTCGGGCGACGGTCCTATCAATGTCGGTGGATTCAATAGCGACCAGATTATCCGTAACGAAGATGGTGGTTTTATCTCCCGTTTCTACGGTTACGTGGCCGATGGCTTGTTCCAGAATTGGGAAGAGGTGTATGCGCACACTGACGAACACGGAACACTGATTCAGCCCAATGCAAAACCGGGAGACATCCGCTTCAAGGACCGGGACCATAACGGAGTGCTCGATGCCAATGACAAAGATTATATCGGCAATCCTTATCCTGATTTAATGATGGGTCTGAATATTGGTATGCGTTATAAGAACATTGATTTTGCAGCCAATTTCTATGGTACGTTCGGTAATGATATTTACAATGTCACCAAAGGACGGTACTCCGGTTCAGGCGGACAGAATGTTTGGGCAGGTACACTGGAGAAAGCATGGCATGGAGAGGGTACCGGCAATGATATTCCCCGTTTGTCGAGCAATGACTTGAACCTGAACTATAGCCGCGTTTCCAGTTTCTATGTGGAAGATGGTTCCTACTTGCGTTGCAAGCTGTTGCAGATAGGCTATACGCTTCCTAAGAAATGGGTTGGAGGTGCTGACTTGCGTCTTTCCTTCTCTGCACAGAATCCGTTTACCATTACCGGTTATTCGGGAATGGACCCCGAACGCCCGATGGTTGACGGTACTACCGACAGCTCTGGCAGTGCCATCAATACCGGTATTGACAACGTGGCTTATCCTAATCCGAGAACATTCTTGTTTGGCATTGACTTCAAATTTTAATTCTTGATTATCCATGAAACGAATATTTACAATAGTAGTTCTGATTGCTTCGCTGGTGTTTACCTCTTGCGAGGACTTCCTGACGGAAGACGTACGCGGGCAATTGAACGTGGACACTTATTATAAGTCCATAGAAGAGTGTGAATCCGCAGTCACGAGCTGTTATCAGGCCATGACATATGGAGGATGGTGGCAAATCAACACCGTGTGGTTACTTTCCGAAATGTGTGGAGATGATGCCTGGATGGGGAATACCTCTCAGTCTCAGAGTGATTATATCTCATTGGCGCATTATCAGGGAAACGGTGCCAGCAATGGCCCTATCTCCAATTTTTGGCAGTACCGTTACAAAGGTATTTTACGTTGTAACATAGCCATAGATCGCATTGCGGCTCTCGAAACCCAAGAGACAGAAACCAGAGACCGTCTGGTGGCAGAAGCCCGTTTCCTGCGTGGCTACTATTACTTCGAACTGGTGAGAAATTTTGGCGGGGTGCCCTTGATGACCAGTTTCCAAATGCCGGAAGAAGTGGAGGGAACAGAACGTGCTACGGCAGAAGCCGTGTACAAATTCATAGAGGATGACCTGATGGCAGCTGCCGAAATACTGCCGCAACGCAGTACTGCGCAAGTAGGGCATGCTACCCGTGGCGCCGCTTTAGGATTATTGGGTAAAGTGTACCTCTATCAGGAGAAATGGCAGGCTGCCCATGATGTGTTGAAGACTGTGATAGATGAAGGCGAATACCAATTGCTTCCCGATTTCGGGCAGGTATGGAATGTCGACTATGACAACAGTGCGGAGAGCCTTCTGGAAATCCAGTATGAATATCATCCCACTTTGGGCTTAGGAGGGGCGCTTGCTACGGTAACCGGTGCCCGTAATGGTCCTGGTGATGGTTGGAGCTGGTGTCAGCCTACGGCAAATTTGGAGCAAGCTTATATTGAGGCCGGTGATACGGAACGTTTGAAATGGACAATAATCAAGTCGGGCTGTACAGAAATTGCTGGCGAAGACCAATTCGAAGATTTCATTGACGCAAGCAAAGCGTTGAATAAGTATCAGGAATATCTTGATAAATATGGTTGGGACCCCAATTGCTATATTATCAATCCCGCTGACCATAAGTCTGCGCGTATCATCCGCAAGTATTTCCTGCCGATGAAATATCGTGCTCAAGGCGATGCAACGGCTTACGCCACGGACAAGAGTCCTTTGAATCACCGCATTCTGCGTTATGCCGATGTCCTTTTAATGTATGCTGAGGCTTGCAATGAACTGGGTGATGACGCTTCTGCCCGTGATGCTCTCAATCAGGTGCGCAGACGTGCCAAGTTGGATGACGTTACGGCAAGTGGAAAGGCATTGCAAAGTGCCATTCGCCTGGAGCGCCGTTTGGAATTGGCTTTCGAGCAGAACCGTCTGTATGATATCCGCCGCTGGACTGATACAAATGGTAAAAAGATGATTAGCAATATCCTGGGACCGAACGGTTCCTTTGTGAAGTGGAACACTGAAGAGGCTACCCGTGACGCTCTTGAGTGGGAAAATCAAGGTGAAGCAAGTGACAAAGGCATCACTTTCAATGAAAACCGCGACATGGTGTTCCCCATTCCTTTGTACGAAATCACGATGTCCAACGGTTCCATTACCCAGAACCCGGGTTGGAATTAAACACATTCTGATGAAAACAGATTGTTGCAGGAACTGATTATTCAATAGGTCTTTATATTCTGTCGCGGATAGTTTGCAATGGATTATCCGCGGCAGTTTTTTTAATCCGAAACAATATCATGAATTTGAGACACATTTTTATTCTTCCGGCACTGCTTGCTGCAATGGCTTGCAGCGACGATTCTCCCGTTACGCCGGATACTCCAGACACTCCTGAGGGTCCGGACATTACAAACAGCGTAGAGAAACTGGTGAGCATCGATGCCGGACAGACTTTCCAGACAATAGCCGGCTTTGGCGCTTCGGACTGTTGGTCGCCTGCCTTTGTGGGCAAGTCATGGACTTCGCACCGTGCGGGGATTACGGAACTGCTTTTTTCTTCAGAGATTGTGGGCGGCAAGCCGAAAGGAATCGGCCTTTCCCAATGGCGGGTGAATCTTGGTGGCGGCAGTGCCGCGCAAGGTGAAGCCAGCGGCATCGAGGATAAATCCCGTCGTGCGGAATCCTATCTTACGGATGACTTGACGTACGACTGGACCCGTTGCGAGGGACAACGTTACTTCATGGACCGTGCCAAGGAGCTGGGATGTAACAATTTCGTTCTTTTCAGCAATACACCTCCCGTGCAGTACACCTATAATGGAAAAGGATTTTCCGCCAGAGGGGGACTTTCCAATCTGAAACCGGAGCATTATGGTGACTTTGCAGGATATATGGCCGATGTAGCGGCCCGTTATACCGGTGAAGGCTATCACATAAGCCATATCTCGCCCGTCAACGAGCCGCAGTACAACTGGGACAGCGGTCAGGAGGGCAGTGGCTGGACCAATGACGAAGTGGCTGCACTGGCACGCGAGTTGGATATGTCGTTGGATGACCGGGGGCTTTCCACAGACATTCTCTTGGGCGAATCCGGTGATTGGGAGTATCTGTATAAAGTGAAAGGCGATGCCAACCGTAGTAATGTATTCTCAGCTTTCTTTACACCCGGCTCTTCCGCCTACGTGGGTGACTTGGCACACGTGAAGAATCTCATTTGCGGACACAGCTATTGGACTGACGGCACATGGGACGGTATGCGCAACGTGCGCAAGCAAGTGGCCCAGGCTGCCGGTCAGTATAATCTGGATGTTTGGCAGAGTGAATGGAGTATGCTGGGCGATAATTACAGCAGTTCCGAATTCGTGGGCTACGAGCAGGCTTCTGAGATGGATATCGCTTTCTACATGTCGAAGGTCATCCACAATGACCTCACTGTGGCTGGGGTGTCTTCCTGGAGTTACTGGACATCGATGGATGTTTCCCGTTGGGGGCATAAGAACCGTTTTCTCTTGATTTCGCTGGTACCTGCCGGTGGCGAGTATGGTGATATAGAGCAGGAGGGAAGCTATCAGGCTACTGCCACTCTTTGGGTACTGGGCAATTACAGCCGCTTTATCCGTCCGGGATACCGCCGTATTGCCCTCGACTTGAACGAATCGCGTACTTTTTTCGGTTCCGCCTGGCTTTCTCCCGAGGGGGATAAGGTAGTGGCCGTCTATACAAACATGTCTGATAAGGCGGTTCGCTTAGGTGAAACGCATGTGGGATGGAGCAATGAAGCGAAGTCAATAGCTACTTATACAACTACCGGTAGCAAGAATCTGGTGGAAGGAACGGTGGCGGCAGGCAAGCAGGTGATTCTGGAAGCCAAGAGTGTGACAACCGTGGTGTATAGCCTGAAGTAAAGAATTAGTTTAACTTCAAAGAAAATCTATATGAAAATGTATTTTAAGAATAACAGGACTGCTCTTGTCTTCTTGCTGGCAATGCTGGCCGTTGCTCCGATAAAGGCGCAGGTGGCATTTGGCGATGCCGCAAAATTCAATGACGGATGGCTGTTCCGGCTGACGGACGACTCGGCTATTGTCCGGACTGACTATGACGACAGCGAATGGCGGAAGCTTTCTTTGCCACACGATTGGTCCATAGAGGGGCAATTGTCGCCCACACTGGCCAGTTGCACCGGGTACCTGCCGGGTGGGATAGGCTGGTATCGCAAACACTTCAGGGTTGAAGACAACGCAACACGTCATTATATCTATTTCGAAGGGGTATATAACCGGAGCGAGGTTTACCTGAACGGGCATCTGCTTGGCAGGCGCCCCAACGGCTATGTATCGTTTCTTTACGACATGACCCCTTACCTGAAGGAAGGCGACAATGTGCTGGCTGTCCGTGTAGACCATAGCCGTTATGCCGATTCACGTTGGTATACGGGGTCGGGCATCTATCGCGATGTATGGCTGGTGGCTGCTCCCGATACACATATTGCGCAATGGGGTGTGGGCTGGCATGCCGCTTCGCTGACAGACAAGCAAGCCGTCGTTGCGGTCGATGTAGAGGTGGAGAAGCACAAGGCAACTTCCGACAAACTGGAACTGAGGGCTGCACTGTACGATGCTGCCGGAAAGCAGGTGGCACAACGCCGTGTGCGTGTTGCCGATGGAAAAGAAGGTATTACCAAGCAAAGTCTTGACTTGAAAGTGTCCAAACCCCATCGTTGGAATCTGGATAATCCGTATCTGTATACATTGAAAACCGAATTGCTTGCCAATGGCAAACGCATTGACGGCAGTGAGACCAAAGTGGGACTGCGTACGCTGGAATTTGATGCCAACAAAGGTTTTGCCCTCAACGGCAACTGGATGAAGGTAAAAGGTGTATGCCTGCATCATGATGCAGGAGTGCTGGGTGCAGTAGTGCCGCCGGAGGTATGGGAACGCCGCCTGAATAACTTGAAAGGGATTGGCGTAAATGCCATCCGCATGAGCCATAACCCACAAGCCCCCGTTCTTTATGAACTGTGTGACCGCCTGGGATTTCTTGTAATGGATGAAGTCTCTGACGAATGGGAGTTTCCGAAACGCAAATGGGTACAAGGCTGGAATGTGGGTACTCCGAGTTATGACGGTACTTTCGACTTCTTCGAGGAGTGGATAGAACGGGACGTAACCGATATGGTACGTCGTGACCGCAATCATACCTGTATTTTCTTGTGGAGTATCGGCAATGAAGTGGATTATCCGAACGACCCTTATTCGCATCCCGTTCTTGATGGAGCTAAAATCAACCAGCCTATGTTCGGGGGCTATAAGCCGGATGCTCCCGATGCCATGCGCATCGGAACCATAGCAAAGCGTCTGGCTGCCTGTGTACGTGCCGTGGACACTTCCCGTCCCGTGACCGGAGCTTTGGCGGGTGTCGTGATGTCGAACGAGACGGAGTATCCCGATGCTGTGGATGTGGTGGGGTATAACTATACGGAAAACCGCTACGACCAAGACCATGCCACTTATCCGGACCGCATTATCTATGGAAGCGAGACGGGTTCGGGGCTTGATGCCTGGTATGCCGTCCGCGACAAGGATTTCATCTTCGGGCAGTTCATCTGGACCGGTACGGATTATCTGGGTGAATCGGGCAGATGGCCGTCCCGCGGTTTGTACACGGGTTTGCTCGATTTCGGAAGTTTCCCCAAGCCACGCGGACATTTCCGGGCTTCGTTGTGGTGCGAGAATCCGGTCACGTATGCAGGAACATATCCGGTATATGTCAATCCCAAGCATCCCGAGCATGTATTCCTTTCGCCTGATGCATGGGACATCTGGAACTATGACGAGGGGCAGAACATACGTGTGGTGTGTTATACCAATGCTCCGCAGGCGCGTTTGCTGCTCAACGGCAGGGTGGTAGGCGAGATGAAACCTTATGATGAAAAGACCGGCATCATCTACTGGGATATTCCTTTCCGGGCTGGTGAGCTTCGTGCTGAGGGCTGCGATAAGGAAGGAAATGCTTTGTCGAGCTATTCCATCCGGACATCTGGACGTCCTTATGCCATCCGTGCCACGGCGGATCGCACTATTTTGTCCGGCGACCGCGCCACTGCGCACATAACCGTAGAGGTGGTTGACGAAGAAGGTACTGTTGTGAAACTTGGCGACAATGAAATTACGTGTACAGTTGAAGGAGCGGCGCGTCTGCTTGGGCTCGAAGGCTCTGACAACAGTGACATGAGTGATTATACCGATAACCGTCACCGCGTATACCACGGGCGTTTGCTGGCCTATATACAGACTACCGGAGGAGAGGGACCGGTTAAAGTAAAGTTTGCTTCCCCCCTTCTGAAAGGAACTGAAGTAAAGTTTGAAGTAGGGCAGTAGTACACTACTATGGACTTATGTTTGTGCCATCGTATTGGCACAGTCGTGCCAGTACGATGGCAAGGCTGTGCCAGTATGGTGGCACAACTTTGCCAATGCGATGGCACGGGTTGTGCATTTCTTACAGAATGTATTGCACTTCCTTGAACAGATATTCCCGTTCACTTCCTCCTTCATCCTCCAGCACGAACCGTCCGTCTTGCTCTACACGCAGCAACCGGGCAAGGAACTTGCCGTTGGCATCTTCATAAGGGTGCAATCCCCGGCGACGGAAAAGGGAGCGGGCATACCGTGTGGATATCTCGTCGGAGTAGACGGCGAAGTCCTCCATTTGGAGGCTGTTGTAGTAGATTTGTACACGTCTTAGGATATGGGCAAGGATTTCATAACGGTCGTGCTCCTTTCCGGTGATTTGTTTCAGTGAGACGGGGTTGGGAGCATCACTGTTGAAGACTTCCTGGTTGATGTTGATGCCGATTCCGGCAATGCTGCGCCTGATATGATGTCCGGAAAGGTCGTTCTCTATCAGTATGCCGCAGATTTTCTTGTCTTTCCAATAAATGTCGTTCGGCCATTTGATGGTGATTTCATCAGACCATCTGCTCAGCTCTTCCTTAATGGCGAGGGAAACGATTTGTGAAAGGATGAACTGCCGGCGGGCTTCCAGAAAAGAAGGGTAGAGTACAAAGCTGAAAAGCAGGTTCTTGCCTTCTTCAGCTTCCCAGGTGTTGCCGCGCTGGCCTTTACCGGCAGTTTGGAACTCGGCAGTCACGGTTGTTAGTTCGGCAACGGATTCTTGCAACTGGTTGCAAAGCTGGCTGAGGTATTGGTTGGTCGATGCCGTCTCGTCCAATGCCACCAGCGGGAACGGGAATGTGTCAGGGCAGGGCTTCATATTCGGTACGCATTTTTTTGGTGAACTTCTTCAATACTTCTTCCACGGAGTGGTCTATCAGTTGCTTCAACAGTTTGTCGTCGACGTCACCGTCAAGGAACACCTGGTTCCAGTACTTTTTGTTGAAGTGATAGGCACCTTCGATGGCAACATAGTGCTCCCGCAGTTCGAGTGCATATTCGGGGTCGCATTTCAGACAAATCTTGTTGCCGCTTTCCAGGTCGATAAGTGCAAACATTTTATTCATGACTTTCATCACGAGCGAGTATTCGTCAAACGGAAAGCATTCCGTGACGGCTTTTTTGCTGAGGCAATATTCGCGGGCGGTTTCGATGTCCATGATGGTATTTACGGTTTTACGGTTTACAATTTACGATTGAAATAACTCTTGCTTGTCAATTTTCAACTCTCAGAACATCGGCGGATAGAAAGCTTCTTTGAGATGCTCTATCCTGAATGCACCCGGTTCGCCTACAGCCGTTATGATGTCGAAGCGGACGGGTGCATCCAAGCAGAAGTGCTTGATATAGGCATCGGCCGCTACGACAATACGTCGTATTTTCTGCCAGTTCACGGCATCCTGCGGCTCAATGTAATCCGTATTGCTACGGGTTTTCACTTCCACAATAATCAGTTCCTTATCTTTGTCGGCTACAATATCCAGCTCAAGGTGATTCTTCCGCCAGTTACGGTCACGTATGGTGTAACCGTTCTGTTCCAAGTATTTGGCAGCGGCGTCTTCACCGGCTTTTCCAAGAATATTGTGTATTGCCATTATTTCGGCAATTTAATCATGCCTTCATGTCCTCGTCGGTAGATGGCAGGGACCTTCAAGGCTTTGCCTCTCATCAGGGTTTCTGCACTGCGTGTTGTGGGTACCGGAGCCTGACCGGTGATTTCCTGGATGGCACGGGCATATAGGAACTCTTTATCCGAACCATAGTCTCTGTATATGTAATATCCGTCTCCTCTGCCGTAAGGGTCGTTTTCATCTATTTCGATGTCAGGTGTGAACCCATTTTCATAATCTCCAACACCTTTGGCATTATAGATCTGGAAGGTAATGGGAACTACTTCGTAGACATTATTTCTTATGGTATATTCTACTGGTTCCATACCTACATTCTTACCGGTAGTTCTTTTACCTATAAGTGTTACTTCTACATCTATTCCCTTTAGAGAATTGATGACAAGTTCACTGGCTGATGCTGTTCCGCTACCTACGATACAATAGACGTGCTGAAGGTTTAAGGCACCTGCTGATAGAGATGTAGCCAGATTCTCATAGTTGGAATATGCAAACAATTCTTCCTCACGTTTATTGTTGCGTTTTTCCATTCTTTCTTTATTATATCTCAGGCTTGTAAACACCTTGCCTTCAGATTTTGCGCCGGCTATACAAGTTGCTATTAGGTTGGCTGATATAACGTGGCCACCTCCATTGTAACGTAAATCCAAAATTAGGTCAGTGATATTCTGGCTTTTGAATTCTTTGAATACATCGAATAATTCTTGGTCATATCCAGCCTCAAATCCAGAATAAACAAGATAGCCGATCCTGTGCCCTGGAGTTTCTTCTTCTGTTGTCACTTTGCTGAAAAGAACAGGATTGCAGTACATGGCTTCGGAAGATATGTCTTTTTCCTGGGTACCTCCCTCCATATCCTCCTCTGTAATTTTCAGACTGAAAGCCGAAGCAGGTATCAGTAAATCTAGGTAATGTTGCCAATAATTATTCATGGTTAACTTCTCTCCGTTTATTTGCATGATTGAGGAACCTCGTTTAATACCTGCTCGTGCTGCCGGTGAATTGGGATAAACACCTTGTACAAAGAAGTAGATAGTGTAATTATCTTCACTTCCAATTGCGCGGACGTCTGCTCCGGTAATACCGAAACTATAGGTTTGTTCTTTTTTTACCCATTGAGTGGAACGGGTTGAACCGATGGGATTTTTTTTCTGTATGTATGAAAAGAGAGTATATTTCCCATCAGCAGTAGCCTTTTTATCCAAAGTATTGGTAGTCATACTTCCCAATGCATCATAGAAGAAGTCTTCATAGCCTTTGTTATGGTCAAGATTCAACGTTGTGTATTGATCGTTCCAGAGATACATTTCCCTCAGATATTCATCAACTTTTGCGTTAATCTCCATATCTTCAGTGGTTTGGGGAACACTGGTCCCCTTTTGTGTAACTTCAAAACTTGCAGGAGAATAGCCGTCTATATTAATGGAAATTCTGGCTGTCCGGTCGGTGGTGGAACTTGTACTTACAGATAATTTCAAGGTGCTTTGTCCTTTTGTACCCGAGGTCGTATTCAGTTTGCACCAATCCGCTCCTGAGGTGACGGAAGCTACCCATTTGGCTGCAGCATTGAAGCTTACAGACAACTCATTATCCTGGCTGATCTCCAGGGATTTTCCCTCTGTCCAACTCTGATTGGTTATGCCGGTATTAAGTTTATTATCGTCATCGTCACTACATGAGATAAAACTTATACTGAACAATGTGAGTAGAAAGAAACTAAGATAATTTACATGTTTCATACCTTTTAAATTTAGAACTCTCCAAAAATACGTTTTTAATTACTAAATTAAAATGTTTTTAAGAAATACTTTAAGTTTACCGGTCAAAAAAATATTTCAGTGCTATTTAAGTGTTTCCGATATAAAAATTACGTAGGTTCGTTTTGTTTTTACAGAAGTAAAAGTAATTTTGCAGGAAATATGAGAAAGAGAGATAAAACGTGTGCGAAAGCAACGCCCGAAGAACCGAAACGCGAGCAGCGCATGGTATGCCTGATGAGCGAGGAAGAGCAGCGGATTGTGGACCGTTATCTGGAGAAATACAAGATAACGAACAAGTCGCGTTGGCTGCGGGAGACTATTCTCATGTTTATCCATAAGAATATGGAAGAGGATTATCCTACTTTGTTCGGTGAGCACGACATGAGGAGGTGAAAATTAAAAATTAAAGGGGGTGGCGTTGGACGATAGCTATTATATGAAGCAGGCGCTTTTGGAAGCCTATAAGGCCGGTGAACGGGGAGAAGTTCCCGTAGGTGCAGTTGTGGTGTGCAAGGACCGTATCATAGCTCGTGCCCATAATCTGACGGAGACTTTGACGGATGTCACCGCCCATGCCGAGATGCAAGCCATTACCGCTGCCGCTGCAACTCTTGGCGGCAAATATCTGAATGAATGTACTCTCTATGTCACAGTGGAACCCTGCGTGATGTGTGCCGGTGCCATTGCCTGGGCACAGATGGGGCGTCTGGTGTTTGGCGCCGAAGATGAGAAAAGAGGGTATCAGCGCTATGCCTCGCAGGCATTGCATCCCAAAACACAAGTAGTAAAAGGAATTCTGGCAGATGAATGTGCCGCCCTGATGAAAGAGTTCTTTGCCGCCAAGCGCAAATAATCTCTAATCCTTTATCCCTAATCCCTACTCCTTGATTTCTTCAAAATCCACATACTCTCCCTCGTCTTTGGAGAACAGTTTCTTGTGGCGGGGACGTATTTCACCTTCTTCAGTTTGTGCCTCCTCAGACGATTGTCTATTATCATTGTAGGAATACCCTCCCGGCTGGTAATTACCATTTCCTTTTTGGTAGGGACCGGAGTTGGAGGAAGTACGGCGTCCGCCCAATCCGAATATGTTCCGGATGACAGTACCGATAATGCTGAGGCCAATGAGCAGAATGGCAATTATGATGATGAATAAAAATCCTAAAATATGAAACATGGGCTAATGTCTTTTTATGTGTTCGTTTTCTGCGAACTTCAATACAACAACCGTGCCAAAGATTTGTTTATTTACTTTTCCTTTTAATAAGCGAAAGCAGTATATACCAGACGATGATTGCAGAAAAGCTGCAGATTCCCAAGAAGATGAGGAACGGAATGCAGACAAGCAGGAAAATGAAGCTTGTTTTATTGTCTTTCCATGACAGATTCTTGAATTTGAGTGAGAACATTGGAATCTCCGATACAAGCAGCCATGAGAAAAGGCAGACCAGCAGCAACAGATAAACCGGATGGAAATTGCTGCTCACCAGCCAGTCGTGAGCGCCCGTCACCAATGAAGCCCAGAACAAGGCGTTTGCCGGGACGGGAAGTCCTACGAAAGAGCTCGTCTGGCGGGTATCGTTGTTGAACTTGGCAAGCCGCAGTGCAGAGAATACGGACAAAAGAAATGCGAGATAGGGGAAAACGCCGGCCAAGCTTTCCATTGCGCCCGAATAGTCCATTTCCTTGAACAAGGAAAATACAATCAGGGAAGGGGCCACTCCGAAACTGACATCATCTGCCAGAGAATCCAAATCCTTGCCGATAATGGAGTGTGCGTCCAGTGCACGTGCCATCATGCCATCGAAGAAATCGAATACGGCACTGAAGATAATGAAAGCGAGTGCCCATTCATATCTGGCTTCGAATGCCATGACACAAGCAATACACCCGGAGAATAGGTTCAGGCAGGTCAGAGTATTTGGAATATGGCGGGTAATGCAGTTTGCCATTGTTGTTCTTTTATTATTTAAGTTTGGCTATCACAGTCTGATTGCCGGTAGTCAGTTGTCCTAGTTTAACGAATACTTCGGTGCCCAACGGTAGAAAGACATCCACGCGGGATCCGAATTTGATGAAACCCATATGTTCGTCAATATAGCATTCCTCGCCCGGTTCGGCATAGGTCACGATGCGGCGCGCCATGGCTCCGGCTATCTGTCGTGCCATAATCTCCACGCCTTCCGGAGTTTCTATTACTACGGTGGAACGCTCGTTGTCGGTGCTGGCTTTGGGCAGCCAGGCTTTCATGAACTTCCCGTTTTGGTGCCATACCTTCTTTACCGTACCATCTACCGGATACCAGTTGGCGTGTACATTAACCAGACTCATGAATATAGATACCATGATACGGCGGTCGTGGAAGTATTCGTTTTCCTCCACTTCTTCCACCACTACGATTTTACCGTCGGCAGGAGCTACCACGACTTTCTCCGTTTCTTGTCCGAACAAACGGATGGGGCAGCGGAAGAAGTTCACGAGTATGCCATATACTATGAGGCTGATGACCGCTACTACGTAAAAAGGAACTTTGCATTCCAATCCGAAGTAAAGGGCAGTGTTGACAGCCAGAATCAGAACCAGGCTGCCTGCCAATGTATGTGTTCCTTCACGGTGTATGCGTATCTTTTTTAATCTTTTTAATCGACCCATGTATATCGTATTTGCTAATTTAGATAGAAATTATCTGCAAAAATAGGCTTATTTTGAAAATCTAACAAGGATTTGGAGAGAGAAATGTGCATGTTGATAACTTTTTGGGAAATATTTTTGTTAGCTGTGATAGAGGTTGTAATTTTAGGCTCTCAATAGAAAGGATATATATGCAAGATTTTGTTCATTTACATGTCCATACCCAATACTCTCTTCTGGATGGTCAGGCAAGTGTCAGCAGGCTGGTTGACAAGGCCATGAAGGATGGTATGAAAGGCATTGCCGTGACCGACCATGGAAATATGTTCGGTATCAAGGAGTTCACCAACTATGTCAACAAGAAGAACAGCGGGCCAAAGGGGGAGATAAAGGACCTCAAGAAAAGGATTGCCGGTATTGAAAGCGGTGAGATAGAGTGTGAAGACAAGGAAGCGGAGATTGCCGATTGTCGTGCCAAGATGGCAGAAGCGGAAAGCAAGCTGTTCAAGCCGATTGTAGGCTGTGAAATGTATGTGGCCCGCCGAACCATGGATAAGAAGGAGGGGAAGCCGGACCAGAGTGGCTATCACCTGATTGTGCTGGCAAAGAATGAGAAGGGGTATCACAATCTGATAAAACTTGTATCGCATGCCTGGACAAGGGGATACTATATGCGTCCGCGTACAGACCGCAGTGAACTGGAAAAGTACCATGAGGGGCTGATTGTCTGCTCGGCTTGTATCGGTGGCGAGGTTCCTAAGAAGATTATCAATGACCAGCTGGAAGAGGCAGAAGAAGCTGTACGCTGGTATAAGAATCTGTTTGGCGATGATTACTATCTGGAGCTTCAGCGCCATAAAGCCACTGTTCCCCGTGCCAACCACGAAGCCTATCCGCTTCAGCAGAAGGCGAATGCCAAGTTGCTGGAGCTTGCCCGGAAATATGACATTAAGGTTATCTGCTCCAATGACGTCCACTTTGTGGATGAAGAGAATGCAGAAGCGCACGACCGCCTGATTTGTCTGAGCACGGGTAAAGATCTGGATGACCCTACCCGAATGCTTTATACCAAGCAGGAATGGATGAAGACAAAGGCTGAGATGAACGCCTTGTTTGAGGATGTTCCCGAAGCCTTGTCCAATACCTTGGAGATTTTGGACAAGGTGGAATATTATTCCATCGACCACGCTCCTATTATGCCTACGTTTGCTATTCCGGAAGATTTCGGAACGGAAGAGGGCTATCGGCAGAAATATACCGAAAAGGACTTATTTGATGAGTTTACCCAGGATGAAAACGGCAAGGTGGTGCTGGATGAGGATGCCGCCAATGCCAAGATAAAGCGTCTGGGGGGCTACGACAAGCTGTACCGTATCAAGCTGGAAGCCGACTATCTGGCAAAATTGGCATTCGACGGTGCTAAAAAACTGTACGGTGATCCCTTGTCCGACGAGGTGAAGGAACGTCTGGTCTTTGAGCTGTACATCATGAAGACGATGGGTTTCCCGGGATACTTCTTGATTGTGCAGGACTTTATCAATGCCGCCCGCACACAGCTGGGCGTTTCGGTAGGACCGGGACGTGGTTCGGCTGCCGGCTCGGCGGTGGCCTATTGCTTGGGCATCACGAAAATAGACCCGATTCAATACGACCTTCTGTTCGAGCGTTTCTTGAATCCCGACCGTATCTCTTTGCCTGATATCGATGTGGACTTCGATGATGACGGGCGTGGAGAAGTGCTCCGCTGGGTGACGGAGAAGTACGGGCAAGAGAAGGTGGCGCACATCATTACATATGGCACGATGGCGACCAAGATGGCCATCAAGGACGTGGCGCGCGTGCAGAAACTGCCTTTGAGCGAATCGGACCGTCTGTGCAAGCTCGTGCCGGATAAGATTCCCGACAAGAAACTCAACCTGCCCAATGCCATTGCCTACGTGCCCGAATTGCAGGCTGCGGAGGCTTCGCCCGATCCCCTGGTGCGCGATACGATGAAATATGCCAAGATGCTGGAAGGTAATGTACGCGGTACGGGTGTGCATGCCTGCGGTACTATTATTTGCCGTGACGACATCACGGATTGGGTACCCGTCAGCACGGCGGATGATAAGGAGACGGGCGAGAAGATGCTCGTTACCCAATACGAAGGTTCCGTCATCGAAGATACGGGACTTATCAAGATGGACTTCCTCGGACTGAAAACCTTGTCCATCATTAAGGAAGCCGTTGCCAATGTACGTCTGCACCGCGGCTTGGAACTCGACATCGACAAGATATCCATTTCCGACCCTGCTACCTATAAACTCTATTGCGACGGCCGCACCATCGGTACGTTCCAGTTTGAATCGGCCGGTATGCAGAAATATCTGCGTGAGTTGCAACCGAGCACTTTCGAGGACTTGATTGCCATGAACGCCCTCTACCGTCCGGGACCTATGGATTATATCCCCGACTTCATCGACCGTAAGTGGGGACGCAAGCCCATCGAGTATGACATCCCCATCATGGAGAAGTATCTGAAGGATACCTACGGCATTACGGTCTACCAGGAGCAGGTCATGCTTCTGTCGCGTTTGCTGGCAGACTTCACCCGTGGTGAGTCCGATGCCTTACGTAAGGCGATGGGTAAGAAACTGCGTGACAAGCTGGACCACATGAAGCCGAAATTCATTTCGGGTGGACAAAAGAACGGCCACGACCCGAAAGTGCTTGAGAAAATCTGGGCCGACTGGGAAAAGTTTGCGTCCTATGCCTTCAACAAGTCACATGCCACTTGCTATTCGTGGGTGGCCTATCAGACGGCTTTCCTCAAGGCCAACTATCCGGCCGAATACATGGCGGCGGTCATGAGCCGAAGTTTGGCGAATATTACCGATATAACCAAACTGATGGACGAATGCAAGGCAATGGGCATCAATACATTGGGGCCGGATGTGAATGAAAGTAACCTGAAGTTCACCGTGAACAAGGAAGGCAATATCCGTTTTGGTCTTGGCGCGGTGAAAGGGGTAGGCGAGGGTGCTGTGCAGAGCATCATGGAGGAACGCGAGAAGAATGGTCCTTTCAAGGGTATATTTGATTTTGTGCAGCGTGTCAATCTGACAGCCTGCAACAAGAAGAATCTGGAATGTCTTGCTTTGGCGGGCGGGTTCGACAGCTTCCCGGAGCTGAAGCGAGAGCAGTATTTTGCCGTAAATTCCAAGAACGAGGTCTTCCTCGAAACCTTGGTGCGGTATGGTAACCGTTACCAGGCCGACCAGGCTGCGGCTGCAAACTCCTTGTTCGGCGGTGAGAATGTGGTGGATATCGCCACTCCGGAAATACCGGTAGCGGAACGTTGGAGCGACCTCGACCGTTTGAACCGGGAGCGCGATTTGGTAGGTATCTATCTGTCCGCACACCCGTTGGATGAGTATTCCGTAGTTCTGGAGCATGTTTGCAACACTCACATGGCAGAGCTGGAAGATAAGACGGCACTTGTGGGACGCGAAATAACAATGGGTGGCATCGTGACCGCCGTGCGTCGCGGTATCAGTAAAAATGGAAATCCTTACGGCATAGCCAAGATTGAAGACTATTCCGGTTCGGCAGAGCTTCCTTTCTTCGGAAATGATTGGGTGACCTATCAGGGGTATCTGGGTGAACGTACCTTCTTGTTCATCAAAGCCCGTTGCCAGCCCAAGCAATGGCGGCAGGATGAGTTGGAGCTGAAGATAACCTCCATGGAACTGTTGCCTGACGTCAAGGAGAAACTGATTGAGAAGATAACCATTCTCATTCCGCTGAGTGTGCTGAACAAGGCTCTGATAACTGAACTGGCGGAACTGACCAAGGAACGTCCGGGCAGTACGGAGCTTTATTTCAAAGTCAGAGATGAGGATAGCAAGATGACGGTCGATTTGATTTCCCGTCCCGTGAAGCTTTCCGTGGGGCGTGAACTGATTGCTTATTTAAAAGAGCGTCCGGACCTTGAGTTCAGGATTAATTAGTTATCTTTGTTGGAAAACGAAGATAGGCTGCACCTCGGCATAAAAAATGAACAAGTTCATTTTGTTTTGCATTCGGTTTGCACTATCTTTGCTTCGAAAGCGAAGGTTGATAAAACGCAATTGACAGTAAATTAATAATTATAGTTGACATTTAATATTAAAAGAAATGGCTTTAGAAATTACAGACAGCAATTTTCAAGAAATCCTGGCAGAGGGAAAGCCGGTCGTTATGGATTTCTGGGCACCTTGGTGCGGCCCTTGTAAGATGGTGGGACCAATCATCGATGAATTGGCTACTGAATATGAAGGAAAGGTGATTATTGGCAAATGTGACGTGGATGAGAACGGTGATGTGGCTGCCGAATATGGTATACGCAACATCCCTACAGTCTTGTTCTTCAAGAATGGAGAGCTGGTGGACAAGCAGGTAGGTTCTGCTCCGAAATCTGCTTACGTGGCCAAGATAGAAGCGATATTATAAGGTACTATTTGACGATTTACGATTTACCCTTTCGGCATCATGGCGCAGCTAAATAGTAAATAGTAAATCGTCAAATAGTCAATAACATTAACCCTTTAAGCAATAGTAAGTATGGGAATGGAAGACGATTTTTTGCAGAATGATGTCGATGATGAAAAGACCATCGAGTACATCAAGAATTATTTGCCGCAGGAGTTGAAAGAGAAGTTCTCTGACGACGAGTTCTATTATTTTCTCGATTTGATTGACGAGTACTATTCCGAGAGCGGCATCCTTGATGCACAGCCGGATGCGGATGGGTACATCGAGATTGATTTGGGGAAAATCGTGGACTATATTGTCAAGGAAGCCCATAAGGATGAGATGGGTGACTATGATCCGGAAGAAATCCTTTTCATCGTACAAGGTGAGATGGAATATACGGAATCTTTGGACGAAGAATAGTCTGTATCAAAAGTATAGGAAAATCGCGGATGGGCATGGCTTCATCCGCGATTTTTTGTTTTTATGTGACCGGTGGCGTATTCAGAAAAAAGAAGATGGACGTGCCGATGAGAATGACACCCAATACACCGTAGAACAGGCGGGCTTGTCGCCGCCCTACATTTTGTACGATAAACTGGGTGTTTCGGGCAGTAAAGAACCAGTTCCAGTCCAATATGGCTGCCAGCAAGGCGATGATGCCTGCGACGGCAAAAATCCCTTGAACGATGTATTGGCTCATGGAGAACTAAAAATTATAAATTAAAAAGAGGGGGAGGGGTTATTTAAAGTCTTCCAGGGTGACTTTCCGCTCTCCGTTCTCTATTTCCTCAATGGTCACTTTGATGGTATTACCCGGCAGAAGCTCCTCTACCAGCTCCGGCCATTCTATGAAGCAGAGGGCGCCGCTGTAGAAGTAATCTTCGTACCCCATGTCATACACTTCTTCCAGCTTCTTGATGCGGTAGAAGTCAAAATGGTAAATCAGTTCGCCGGCAGTGTCGGAACGGTATTCGTTGACAATGGCGAAGGTAGGGGAGGTGATGACGTCGGAAACGCCCAATTCCTCGCAAACGGCTTTGATGAAAGTCGTCTTGCCCGCCCCCATTTTTCCATAGAGGGCGAAGACGGTATTGTCACCCATTTCAGCGATGAACTGGCGGGCGGCTTCGTGAATCTGGTCTAATGACTGAATTTTGATTTCCATTGTGTCTTTTGATTTAGCGTTGCAAATATAGCCAAAAACTTTTTCCCGTCTTGCAAATGGCATAGATAATGATGGAAAAGAATATGATGGATGCACCCGAGGGGACATTCAAGTAGAAAGAAATCATCAGCCCGCCCAGGCAACTGAGGTAACCGATGCCGATGGAAAGCCAGATGATGCGGTGGAACCGGTGCGAGAACAAGTTGGCGGTCATCTGCGGAACGGTGAGCAGCGAAATGACCAGCACGATGCCCACCATGCGCAGGCATGCCACGATGGTCAGCGCAATGAACATCATCAGTACATATTCGAATACCTGCACCGGAATACCTTGCGAGCGGGCAAACTCCCGGTCGAAGGCTACGTAGATGATGGGATGGAGATACAGCGCGAAAAACAGTATCAGCAGCAGGGCAAGCCCTCCCAATAGAGCGATGTCGCTCCAGGTAATCGTGAGAATGTTGCCGAAGAGATAGGCGGACAAGTCGGGTGCGAATCCCGGCGAGAGGAAAGTGAACATGATGCCCAGTGCCATGCCCAATGTCCAGAATACGGCAATGGCGGAGTCTTCCCGCATGTCCTTCCGTTTGCTGAGCCACTCTACACCGAAAGCGGACAAGACTGCAAACAAGGCTGCCGACAGAATGGGGGAAATGCCGGTATACAATCCCAGGCCGATACCGCCAAAAGATGCATGCGTCAATCCGCCGCTGATGAACACTAGTCTCCGGGTGACGATGTATGTGCCTATCAGCCCGCAAGCAATGCTTGCCAGCAGACTGCCGATGAGGGCATGTTGGAAAAAAGTGTATTGCAGTAGCTCCATTTATTCAATTAAAAATTAAGAATTAAAAATTAAAAGTTGGATGTGGAGTGTTAGGAATGGGGGGTGAGACGGCGTTCGCCGATGATGAGGAACACTTCATCCTTGATGTTGTCCGGCAAGGCTATGCCACGCAGTTGCAGGCTGCGCACCCATCCGGCTACGTCCGTGTCTTGCATGGTGTAGAACACGTCGCGGAACTCGTCTTCCTGCTCGGGAGTATAGGCATCGGGAGCGGTGCCGATGTATTTGTCCAGTTCTTCGTCATCGTAATATTCTATTTGCTTGCTGACGGCTGCCAGCAGGCTGTCACGTTCGCAGATTTCATGCTGTCCGCAGCACTCGGCATCCACTTCCTGCACTTCGGGCATGGCGTCCAGTTCGCCGCGGTCTATCTTCTTCTGCAGTTTCCGGTTGCGTATAATTCCGGCTGTGGCTGCCACGAGGGCAAGGGCAATCAGGCTAATAATCAATATCCACATGGGCTTCCTTTTCTTGAAAAACATGTTCCATTAATAGAACGGACAAAGATACATATTGTTTTGTACACGACAAAATAATGCTTCAGATTGCAGGTAGGTAGATTACTTCCACCCGACGCAGGCATTACTTGCTTGGAACGTAGTGTAAAACTACTTTGGATACATCCTAATCTTAGAATGTATCCTTTATTTCTAAGAATAAAGGTTATATTCTTAAGAATAAAGGCTGTATTTCTAAGAATAAAAGCTTTATTCTAAGATTGCATTGCATTTTGGCAGACTTTAAATCCCGCCTTTTGCAAGTCTTCCCAGTAAGCAGGGTAAGATTTGGTAACGACCTGTGGTTCATCTATCTGTATTTGGGGCAGTACAAGGCAGGCGGGGGCAAATGCCATGGCCATACGGTGGTCTTCGTAGGTGGCGATGACGGGGTCAGCGTCTGCCGGGCAGCGTTCGCCATCCCACAACAAGATGCTGTCTTGCTCGGAGCGCACGACGTAACCCAGTTTACGCAGTTCCGTAATGAGGGCGGTGATACGGTCGGTCTCCTTTATTTTAAGGCTTTGCAGTCCGGTGAAGCGGAAAGGGATGTCCATCAGGCAGCAGGTGACGACAAAGGTCTGCGCCAGGTCCGGGATGTCCACCATGTCTTCGTCGAGACGGGTGGCGGGAGTACCCTTCCGGGTCAGTTTTACTCCCCGGTCTGTATATTCGGTATGGACGCCGAGGCGGGTAAAGACTTCCGCGCCGCGGCTGTCGCCTTGATAGCTGTGGGCGAAGAGACCGAGCAGTTCGATTTCTGCCGTGTGCGCTTCTTCCTTCGTGCTGTCTTCACTTTCTTTTGCGCTACTTCTGTCTCCCCCTTTTATTTTTTCATTTTTAATTCCTTCTATTGCCATCATCTGATACCAGTAAGAGGCGGCGCTCCAATCGCTTTCTACGGTGAAAGGGGTATCCGTGTATCCGCCGGGGCTGACGGTGATGCAATCTTCGGAGACCCAGTCGGCTTGGGCGCCGAAGTCGCGCATCAGTTGCAGGGTCAGGTTGATGTAGGGGCGGGAGATGATGTCACCCGTCAAGTGCAGGCGCAGGCCTTTGGGAAGGACGGTACCAATCATCAGCAGGGCGGATATGTATTGTGAGCTGACATTGCCGGCGAGGGATATTTCGCTGCCGGTCAGTTCTGTTCCGGTGATGCGCAAGGGAGGGAACCCTTCATTTCCGACGTATTCTATGCGGGCGCCGAGCTCTCGCAGGGCGTCTACCAGTATGCGGATGGGGCGTTGCTGCATGCGTTGCGTACCGGTGATGATTCGGGTGCCAGGAGTTACGCTGAGGTAGGCGGTGAGGAAACGCATGGCGGTGCCGGCGGCAAGGATATCTATATGTCCGGGATTTCCGTCGAGGGCGCGAGTCATCACTATGGTGTCGTCACAATCGCTCAGATTGCGGGGCAGGATATTGCCGTGGGCAAGGGAGTGGAGGATGAGTGCCCGGTTACTGATACTTTTGGATGCCGGGAGCTGTATGGCTGCGTGCAGTGAGGCAGGAGCGGAAACGGTATATCGCATGGTCGTATTTGTTAAGTTACGGTGGTAAGGAGTTTTTTTATTGTCACTGCAAAAGTAGGATAAATCTTTGGGAAATGGAAAAAAGGAAACTTGTTTCTGTGGTTTCAATCTTTCGTTTATCTTTGCGGAGGTAAGTCCTGCTATCGGGACGGATAGATATAATTAAGCATCATTCTTATGGAAATAGATTTAACCACCCCCGCCTTGCTGTTTTCGGCCATATCGCTGATTATGCTGGCCTATACCAACCGTTTCTTGTCCTATGCCCAACTGGTGCGCACCTTGAAGGAACAGTACATGGAGAACCCGTCTTCGGTGAAGGCGGCGCAGATTGCCAACCTGAGGAAGCGGCTCTACCTGACGCGTGCCATGCAGGTGGCGGGCATCGGCAGCCTGCTGCTGTGCGTGGTCAGCATGTTCTTTGTCTATATCCGTCTCCATCTGCTTTCGGCCTATATCTTCGGTTTGGCGCTGATATTGCTGATTATTTCGCTGGCCATATCGGTGTACGAAATATATATATCGGTGAAGTCTTTGGAGATACATCTCAACGATATGCACGAGTAGAGGCTCTACGGGATGATGTTCCGTACGGGGAGTTCCAGTTCTCCCCAGTCAATCATGGCATTGAACAGCCTGACAGTAGAGAATGAAGGCAAGTCTTCCGGTCTGATATCTTTTTCCTGCAAGATTCCTTCTTCCAGCAAGGCTGCCCGTTTGGTCCCTTTCAGCAGGGGATGTGCCGGCGTGTACCAGTGGGTACCGTCGGAAAGGGCGATGTTGGCGATGGAGGTGTCTGTCAGCAGGCCTTGTTTCACAATCAGAATGTCGTCGCATGCGCCGCGCAGGGCAAAGAGGCAGTTCAGCGGTTCGCGTCCGGCGCTTTTGTAGGTGTAGTCGATGGTATCGGCCTGCATCAGTGCCAGCGAATGCACGTGCCGCACGGCGTAGGGGGAGTAGCTGAGGTCTTCAATACCTTTTTCACCATACACTACGCGTGCCTTGACGATGCCCGCCCCGGTGATGCCTGCTCCACAGCCGGGAGACGACAGATAATCGGACAGTTGCAGCGGTGTGCTTTCCGGCCAGAAGTGGGCGCGGGTATCGTTCAGCCTCCGGTTGTGGCGGGAAAGGTTGCAGACCCTTCCGTGGTCGATGCGTATGGTTTCAATAAATAGGCACATATATTTTCTGTATTACTTCGTTGTATTCGCTTTCCCACCGGCTTTTGGCGGTGATGCCGCCTCCTGCCTTGAAGTGGAGCCGGCCGTTTTCCTGCTCGATGAAGCGTATCATGACAGCGCTGTCCAGCTGTCCGTCGGCATAATGCCCCATGATGCCGGTGTAGAAGCCCCGGCGGTAGTCTTCGGCCTGGGCGATGATTTCTACGGTTTTGGGCTTGGGGGCGCCGGTGATGGAGCCGGCAGGAAGCAGGCGGAAGATGATGTCGCCCAGGTGTGCGGTGTAGTCTTCGGGCAGGGTGCCGCATATCTCGGAGCTGGTCTGGAGGATGGGGCCCTTATTGGTTTGCAGGCGGTCTATATAGCGGTAGGAGGTCACTTCGACGTGTTCCGAAACCATGCTGAGGTCATTGCGTATCAGGTCGACGATGGTGGCGTGCTCGGCTGCCTCTTTGGTGTCCTGCATCAAGAGCTGTTCCGCATCGGGCAGGGTAGCGTCGATGGTGCCTTTCATGGGGAAGGACTTTATCTTGCCCTTCTCTATGCGGACAAAGATTTCGGGGGAGAAGCAGACGAACCGGTCTTTCAGCCACAGCTTGTACAAGGCTTCGGAGTGGAGGAATATTTCTTCCAGTGTCAGATTGGTGGTGACGGGTACCCGGCAAGTGAGGTTCGTCAGGTAGCTGTTGCCTGCCAGCAGGTTTTGCTTCACGAGGTCGAACGAATGTCTGTATGCGGCGGGGGAAGGGGGAGTGATGTCCCACTGGATAGGGCCGGCGCATCGGGCGGCTGTGCTTCTGGCAAGGGCTGTTGCAGCCGTCTCCGTGTTGCCTGCCTTCGGGAATTGGAAAAGGCAGGTGGCGGGGTCTATCCGGTCGAGGGGCTCAATGTGCGACTGCTCTTGCGCGTAGTCTACGATGAAGAGGAAGGGCACATTGGCTCCGGCCAGTGCGTTCATGCGGGCGATGGTTTCTGTCCGGCTGTACGTCTTCATGCGTCAATAGACTGCGGAGGCTATCACCTGGATTATCAGAATGAGGAACACCATGGCAATGGGATATACCGTGGCATAGGCCACGCTCGGTATGTTGCTGTCCGTCATGGAGTCAGCGGCGGCAAGGCCGGGCGTACTGGTCATGCCGCCGGTGATGGTGCCCAGCAGGTCGAGAATGTTTATCTTGAACACGAACAGGCCTACGCATACTGCCACCAGCATGGGCACCAGCGTGATGGCGGCGCCTACGCCGAACAAGAGCCAGCCGCTTTCCTGGAACGTGGCCATCAGATTCCGTCCTGCCGATGTCCCTACTTCGGCAAGGAAGAGCAGCAGTCCCAGCTGGCGCAGCAGTTGGTTGGCAGGGCCGGACATGGACCACAGAATGGGGCCGGTCTTTCCGATGGCGCTCAGGAACAAGGCGACCATCAGGATGCCTCCCGTCAGTCCCGGAGAGAACGACAGACTGTCCGAGAAGGAGATGTTGAGCTTGCCGAAGAGCACGCCCAGCACGATGCCCAGGGCGATGGGGAAGAAGTCGGTGTCGGACAGTTGCTTGGTGTCGTTGCCCAGCAGGCGTGCCACTCCCTTGATGCCGTCCTTCTCGCCCACCACCATCAGCTTGTCGCCGAATTTCAGGGCGAGGTCGGGCGAGGGGGAGAGGTCGATGCCGCTTCGGCGGATGCGGGTGACGGTGCAGCCGAAGTTCTTCATCAGGTTGAGGTCGCCCAGCTGCTTGTTTATCATATCCTTCTTGGTGAGCAGCAGGGATTCAATCTCCTGCATGTCTACGAGTGGCAGTTCGCCTTCTTCGCGTTCGCCCACGAGGACGGCGAGCTGGTTCAAGGCATCTTCGCTGCCCACGGCTTGTATGCAGTCTCCCTCGTACAGGATGGTCTGGGCGGTGGGGATGGCTATCTGCTCATTGTGCTTATGGCGCGAGATGACGGCACCGGTCATGGCGCGCGCATTGATTTGCATCAGGCTGCGGCCGAAGACGGCGGGGTTGGTCACGCGGAACAGGCAGGTTGTCAGTTCCGGGAACTGGCTGCGGCGTTCCTTCTCCAACCGGCGCGCCTCCTTGTCGAGGTCGATGCGCATGATACGGGGCAGCAGCTTGACGAAGAGAATCACGCCGATAACGCCGAAAGGATAGGCAATACCGTAAGCGATGGATGCCAGTGGGGAATGGGTGCTGTCAATGGCTACGGCAAGTCCCGGTGTACTGGTCAGGGCGCCGGCTATGAGGCCCACCACGCTGGGGGTGTCTATGTCGAAGGCGTACTTCAATCCTACGGCTGTGAGGGCGGCGGAGCAGATGATGAGCAGGGTGATGATGATAAGCGTCTTGCCCTTGCTCCGGAAGGAGTCGAAAAATCCGGGACCGGCCTGGATGCCGATGGTGAAGATGAAGAGCACCAGTCCGAAGTTTCCTAATTCTTTGGGGATGATGACACCGAAGTGTCCGAACAGCAGGGCAATGAAGATGACGGCGGAGACGTCGAGCGAAAGCCCTTTAATCTTGATTCTTCCCAACATGAAGCCTAAAGCCACAATGAGAAAGAGCGCGAAATAGGAGGAGTTTAACAAGTCAGCAAACATAATCAGTTAAAGAGTTAGGAATTTATGTCACAAAGATAGTGCAAAAAAGTGAGATAGAAAAAGTCTTGCTTCCTTGTGGCATATAAAAAAAGATGATGTGCCATCAACCGTTTTGACACATCATCTTAATATATATATCGGCCTATATGACCGGTATTCCTGCGTGGGGCAGGGCGGTACTTATTTTTTGAGTTCCTTCAGCAGCTCCTCTACGGCAGCTTTCAGCTGTGTGTCTTCTCCCTTCACGATGGTCTCGGGCGAATTGGCTACTTTGATGTCCGGATCCAGTTGCGAGTTCTCCAGATAGCTGCCGTCCGGCAGGCGATAACCGACGACGGGGATGCCGAACACGAGCGACGGGTCTTGCAGGCGCTCCCACGACACGCTGGTCATGGTTCCCGGCACGGGCATACCTACCAGCTTGCCGATGCCGCGGTGGCTGTATACCCACGGCGTGCCGTGCGCATTGGAGTAGTTGGCCTCGCACATCACCATGATGGATGGCTTGTTCCAACGGCGGCTGGGCATGTCGCACGCCTCGCGGCCGCGCACCACCTGGGTGAAGTATTTCTGTCCGCTGAAAAGTATCTCTATATCCTCGTGCAAGCGTCCGCCGCCATTGAAACGGGTGTCGATGACGATACCTTCGCGGTTGTTGTACTTGCCCAGGATGTCCGAGTAGACGGAACGGAAACTGTCGTCTCCCATAGACTCGATGTGCACGTAACCCAATCGGCCACCCGACCATCTGTCAACGTCTGCCGCACGCTGTTTCACCCAGCGGCTGTAGAGCAAATCACTGAACGCACCGTTCGTGATGGGGATAATGACCTCTTCCCAGCGCTCCTTGGTCTGCGGGTTGAAGAGAGAAACGAGTGTTTTCTTCCGTGCCTTGTTGTTGAGCAGCGTGTAGTAGTCTGCATCGGGGGTGATTTCCACGCCATCTATCTTTTCGATGACTGTGCCGGCTTTCACCCGGGTGTTGGCAGTGTCGAAGGGGCCTTTCTCCACCACTTCGGCAATGAGCATGCCCCGGCCCGTGTAGTTCCAGTCGAAGAACAGTCCCAGGCTGGCAGTAGGTTCGGATTGCCCTTTGGGATAGAAACGGCCGCCGGTGTGAGATACGTTCAGTTCGCCCAGCCATTCGCTCAGCAACTCGGCAAAGTCATAATTATTGTCGATATGGGGCAGGAAGCGGCGATAGGCGGCGGTCATCTTGTCCCAGTCCACTCCGTGCATATTGGTATTGTAGAATCGCTTCTGCTGCTGGCGGTACACGTGGTCGAACATGTATTCGCGCTCCGCAGCCAAATCCATCTTGGCATCTACTTGGAAGGTGATGGGGGTCAGCGCATCGGATGAAGTGTCCATTTTCTGCATCTTGCGGCTGCCCAGCAGGAAGAGGCTCTTGCCGTCCTTGTCCAGCTGCATGTCTGCCCATCCAGCGTCCATCTTGTGCAGCAGGCGGGTCTCTTTCTTGCGTAGGTCCATCTTCCAGAGGTCGTATCCGCCTTCGAAGGCAGCCAGGTAGTAGAGTGTCTCGCCATCCTTGGAGATGATGGTGCTGCCCATATCGGAAGAATTCGGGGTGAGGCGCACCACACGGTCTTCGATGCCTCGCAGCTCGACGACGATGTCTTTCGGCTGGTCATCTTTTTCGTCAGTATTGCTGTCTTTCTTGTCGTCTTTCTTCTTTTTATCCTTGTTTTTGTCTTGGGGGGTGTCTTTTCCGGCAGACTTCTTCTGTTCCTTCTCCAGCTCCTTGCGCAGTTCGTAGTCTTCCTTGCTCAGGCAGTATTTGTCGTAGGCGTCTTGGTTGAGGAAGACGAGCATGGCGTCGTTCAGCGAGCCCCATGAGGCGTGGGCACGCATGCCGTAGCGTTCGGTGGTGAAGAGGATGGCGTTGCCGTCCAGCGCAAAGCGGGGATAGCCGCTCATGTAGCCGCTATTGGTGAGGTTGATGATGTCTTTGCCTCCCTCTGCGCTGACCAGGCCGATGTCGGAGTAGGGGTCGTGCTTGTTGCCGGTGAACTCAAGTGTAAACCACTTGCCGTCCGGTGACCATGCGTAGTCAAATCCTCCGCCGGTGCTGTACCAGGTGGAGCCGTCCGTAATCTGGCGCACCTTCTTCGTCTCCAGATTGAGTACCATCAGCCGGATGCGGTCTTCGATGAAGGCGAGTTCCTTGCCGTCGGGCGAGAATTGCGGATAGGCACGTTCCACGGTGGTGGAGGGCAGCAGCACTTCTTCTTCAATCAGCGTGGCGTTCGGGAAGTTAGGGTCTTCCTTGCGGGCTATCTTGGCAAGGTAGAGCTGCCAGTTGCCGCCTCGCTCGCTGGCGTAGGCCAGGGTGCGGTTGTCCGTCGCAAAGGAGAGGCCCGCTTCGCGTGCCGGTGTGTGCGTCACCTGCTTGGTAGTGGCATAGTCTGCCGAAGTGACAAAGACTTCTCCGCGCAGCGTGAAGGCAATCTGTTTTCCGTCCGGGGACACAACGGCAGAGGTGGCTCCGTCGGAAGACTGCAGGTTGGCGAATTGCGGCCGGTCATCGCGCACCAGTTCTATGGCGACTTTCTTCGGGGTGGCATCCGGCTGCTGGGTATAGATTTCGCCGTCGTAACTGTAGCACAACGTCCCGCCGTCACTCATGGAGAGGAAGCGCACGGGATGTGTCTTGAAGCTGGTGATGGGCTTCACCTCTCGGGGCTGTGCCAGCGGGAAGGCATACACGTTGAATGAGCCGCCGTTTCTCTCACTCAGAAAGTAAACCGTTCTTCCATCGGGTGACAACACCGGGTTGCGGTCTTCGCCCGCGCGGTCGGTGAGGTTGGTATGGGTACCCGTCTTTGCATCATACAGCCAGATGTCGCGGGTGATGGAGGAGATGTGATGCTTTCTCCATTCATCTTCAAATCCCTTGCGGTCTTGGTAGAGGAACTGATGGCCCGCCTTGTCGAAGCAGACCGCTTCGGCAGGGGTGCCCAGCACTTGCTCCGTACGCCCTCCCGTTGCAGGTACTTTGTAAAGCTCGGTCATGGCCGAAGTGGGGAAAAGAGCGCTGCTTGCCGGGTCCTGGATGGAGGCGGAAAACAAGATATACTTTCCGTCCGGAGTGAATGTGGAGGGTATCTCACCGGTGGAGTGGGTAGTGAGCCGTTGGGCGGTTCCGCCGTCTGCCGGCATCACGAATACGTCGAAGTTGCCGTATCTGTCGCTGGCAAAGGCTATTTGTTTGCCGTCCGGCGACCATATGGGGGTACATTCGTAGCTCTCTTGGGTAGTAAGCTGTGTGGCGGTTCCACCTTTGGCCGGCACCTTGTAGATGTCTCCTTTGTAGCAGAATGCGATTTCCGTACCGTCGGGAGAGATTTGCACATCGCGCATCCAGAGCGGCGTGGCGGCATGTCCGGCAATGGCAGTAAGGCCTAGTGCAAGGATTGCAAGGGTTTTCTTCATAAGTGTGTGGGTTGATGTTAATATAGAATGTTTATAAACGTCATGATGCTGTCCACAAGGCAAGGAGCGAGGTACGTCATTTCATACCTCGTGCCTTGTATATCTGTTCTTTGGCATTGTTGATGCTTTGGAACTTCTCTTCTGCGGCTTTCTTGATGTCTTCGCCCAGCGTTGCCACCCGGTCGGGATGGTGTTTCAAGGCTAGGCGGCGGTAAGCGGCACGCACTTCGTCATTGGTGGCAGTGGGTTCAATTTCAAATACTTTGTAGGCCTCGTTCAGTGAGCTACCGCCTAGGTTAAGCATGGATTCCACTTCCTTGACGGATAGTCCCATGTACATGGCCACTTCTTTCAAGGCTTCTATCTCCTCGTTGCAGACGTGTCCGTCGCTTTTGGCAATTTCTACCAAGAATACCAGCAGTTGCAAGCGTTCCTCGTATGTCAGGTTGGCGGCAATCTGCGTTCCACAGTCACGGATGGTGTTTTTAAATGCCAGTGGGTTTTGTCTGTCCATCTGCTTGCGCTGTTCGAAGAGGTTGAGCAGTATCCGTTCTCCCTCGCCCACGGCAGCCTCACCGAATGTGCTTCTCAGAAAGCGGCGGACGAATTCCATTTCACTATGCATGATGCGCCCGTCTGCACGGATAATGTACGAAGCCATCACGAGCATGGAGAAGAGGAAACTGTTCCGTTGCCCGGTATAGGTAGTGCCGTGCGTTGGTTCTTCTCCATAATAACTGCCTGCGTCACTTGAATCGGTGTCGAACAGTGAACCGAATACAAAACCTGCCAAGGCTCCCAGCGGTCCTCCGGCCATGAAGCCGATGATGCCGCCTATCCATTTAGCTGCTCCCATAATTTTTCTTGTTTAAAGTGCAAAAATAGAGATTTCTTACGAGAATTCCAGTAATTTGATGAGCTATTCCCGCTGAAGCGAATAGGCACCGTCTTCTTTTTGTACATATTCAGCATATTTATGGCAGCAAGTCTGTCATTAAGAAATACTATAAAAATTAAGGAGTTAAGTCTTAGACTTAACTCCTTAATGCTCAACAGTCGGGATGACAAGATTCGAACTTGCGACCACACGCCCCCCAGACTTCGCGAGAGATAAACTGATAACGGCTGATTATCAATTGTATATACCGCCTGAGTGGGTATTATAATAAAATATGCAGTATATGTATAATAAACTTGCCTCCGGTTAACTCACAAGGTGTTATTTTGCAATATTTTTCACCTGTATCCTTGACATATGGATTCTTTATTGGCTTTGACGAAATTTTAAAGGAGAGCTTATGCAGCATCTCCTTTATCTTTCCAATCAGTCAGTACATTCTCAAGTCCAGCACTTGGCATTGGATTTGACTACCACTTTGGTAAATTTCTGAAGTTCGGTTATCAATGCCTGCACTTCATTCCTTGTCGGTTCGGGAAGGGTAATGTCCTGTCGTGAGTTCCTGCCGATATTGACTTGTACAGGAGAACACATGCTGACAAGTTCAACCATTTCGGGCAAGTCGAATTTTATCAGAGGTTCACAGGTCACATAGGTTCTCATTCCAAGGCTCGCCAGTTTTTGCATGGCTTTGGCACGTTTCCGGGTACCTGGAGCATTCCTTACGATGTCCGGATAAAGACATTGGTTTCAATGGTCGTGCACAAAACCGATTTCTTCATTACCGGATGCCCTATGAACTCCAAGAAACGTATGGGGTCCTTGGATTGGAAAAGATAGTTATTATCAAACTTGTCACAATAATCCAGAACCTGGGCAATCCAGTCCGAAGGTACGTCGAAAGCCCATGCGTCCGTTCCGCTACCAACGAAAATAAAATTGCCGTTACCCAGGTTTACTTCCAGTTCCTTGGGGTCAAACCGTATAGGAAGCAGACCATCGAATTTTTTCATGTAACAATAGGGGCAGTCATGAAAACATATTCCTTTTATTGCATTCCACGTGTGGGTAACAAAAGGATACATGTTACCCCGGCTTTTTGTCAGTGCCATAATTGTTTTTTTAAAGGGGTGATTAAATCAGTGTATTGTAAATATCAATGTTCCGAAGTTCTTCTCTTCGGTCTTATAGGCGTTGCCCACATGGCTTCTGATTTCCTTTTCATCCATTGTGTCATCTTCCCAGCCATCAATGAAATACTCAGTAGCCAATTCCTTGTCAACACCCCATTTGCACATCCAGCAGGCTAACCTGAAGATGCAGTTTCCCCTGTTGCCTTTTTTCCAATATTCAGGATTGTTCCTTTTCCAGTGGGAGTTCATGATGCTGATGATGCTTTTGTCCGACACTGTTCTTGTCCCGGATGATTGTGGCATCTGTACCTGTGGCTTTATGGTGGGGACATAAGGGTACGGTTCAGGATTTGGATTGGTCCAGATGTCAGGATCGTAACTCAGATAATTTCTGCGTGCCAGGTCTTTACAGCTTGCATCATTTCTGTTTGCCACATAGAATTTATCCAGTAGCTGTCCATACAAATCTTCATGTCTGGCCGGATCTGTATTGTCATGCAAAACCAGAGCCTTCAGTCCATTTCCACTGGGTGTAACAAAAACACTCAGGACACATTCGGTTATCATCAGCTTGTTCCGTAACCGGATCATTTCATCCGGTGTTGCTATATGGTCAAAATCCAATGCCGTCACACGCGAGTATTCAATCAGCCCCGCACCGTTAAGTTCCCTGAATGTACCGTTATAGGCAACAGCGGGCAGGAGTCTGGCTTTCCATTTCCGCATGTCACCTGGAGCTACACTTCTGATATGCTCTATTGCCTGCTTCAATGTATAGTCTCCAAACTCATTGTCATGCAATTGCATGTCTCCCGTGCGAATCATCTGTATAACATCTCCTAACTCAGGATAAGCCAGGTTGTACTTTGTCCAATTAATCTTTTCTGTCAATGTCGTTTTCATATTCTTTACCATAGACTTTATTGCTTTTTTATCCATCTGAGATTATAAGCCGCATTGTTGGACATGTCGCCGTCAATATGCTCCACTTCCGTATAGGCCTTCGGATCAGGATTGACCAGGAATGTCTCAGCAACGAGGAGATCGACATAAGCCTTCTCCCCGCCGATGATGATGTACTGTCTGCCGTTTGCCTCCCCGAATACCGGTACATTGCCTCCATTTGCGGATGATGGCATTGCCAGACCGGTACGGGAACCTCCTTTTTCAAGGCTTTTTCTGACATCCGACCATAACCTGTATTTCCTGATGTCCCTCATGCCCCGTGAATACAGACCTTCATACAGGTCACAGAGGAAGTCCACACTGTCATATATCCCCAGTTCATAGGCCTTCTCGAACCATCCTGTCGCTTCCTTGTACATTACGGGAGTCCCAAACAGCCCTTTGAGGCGTATATGCCCCATTGTGAAAGCCGACAGTCCGTCACCTGAATCCGCAGCCTGTCCGAGTAACCCGATACCTTTCCCTATATCCTGCGGACATCCCTGCCCTTCCAGGTATATATGGCCCAGATTGGCTTTGGCTGTGGGGAATTTATCTGCAATACTCTCTAGAAGAGCGATTGCCTTGCCGGTATCATGCTTTACAGCCATCCCTTTCAGGTAATATATGGCAACGGCGTTGATTCCATATACGAATCCCTGTGTAGCCGAACGGTCATACCATAGGAAAGCCTCGTCGGCATTTCCCTTATCCTCATAATACAGACCGGTTAGATACTGAGCCTCTGCATCACCTGCCTGGGCCTTTTCCAAAATTCTTTTTGTTTCTGTTTTCATGTTTCTTTCATTTTTGAAATTGAACATTTTTTTAAAATCACACATGTAAGGATTTCGGGGTTTTGTCAGACGGCAGTTTTTTATGTGTGTAAGTTGAAGTGGGAGAATATGCGGATGATGGTCCGATGGATTTGTCCGGCAATCGTTTCGGTATGTCAAGACTTTCCGGTAAAGTTATCAGATGAAGATGATAGCCAGAACCGAGGGAGTGAGTGTTAGTACGGTCTAGAGATTGAAAAAGATGTTCGGGCTGTAGAAATAATGATGAGGACTATATATGTTTTAAAAACAGCTGATTTTTTTTACTGACGTTTCCGCGGCCGAATAGTTTCTTTGCGGTGCCAAACGAAAAATGTACCAGGCTGATCTAACGGAGACCGAATGGCGTATATAACAAAAGTGTTAAATTTGCAGGAAGAGTAAAATATGATTTGTAATGCTGTATTTTTTAGTTAAGACTAGTTGTCAATGGCATATGCCTCTTTTCGAATTCCCAAAGTGACAGTTGTTTTATCACCACTATCGTAAATGAGGTTCTTTGTCGGAGTTGGGCTTATTGTTAGAGAAATTACGTGAAGATATACGTGTGAAACATAGCATGGGACCAATTGTAAATAGTATCGTGGACAATCAAAATGTCAAAGGGGAACAATGCTTCCTTGAACGGTGTTGACGGGAATAAAAAGCAAAAGGCATAAAACGTAATATCATAGTAGATAAAAATCTTTTTCTTTTAACTATAAGAATAGGTACTTTTGATAGTGTAGTTGTATT
>ERZ779622.234-NODE-234-length-36773-cov-11.815567_pt1 | contig 36773 bp, 27 predicted proteins | sample MGYA00514188_ERZ779622 | MGnify/ENA primary metagenome ERZ779622 (study PRJEB29562, sample SAMEA4376702) | mouse gut metagenome | isolation source: Cecum | study: EMG produced TPA metagenomics assembly of the A DSS colitis mouse model was used to assess the... | reverse complement strand
TTTAATTTGACGAATATCAGAAAGATCTGGAGCACCTAGGGTGCTGGATAACATAATGGTTGAGAGTGTATTGGGTAAATCATCTGGTCGGCTGTAACCGAGCGACATAGTTAAATTTGCCTGTGCATCGGCATCAATGAGCAGGACTTTCTTACCCTGCTGTGCCAGAGTTACTCCCAGATTGACCGCCGTAGTGGTCTTGCCGACACCGCCTTTCTGGTTTGTCAGAGCGATTACTTTGCAATTTGACATAGATGCGTCCTCCTTTCGCATAGATTTAGCCACTTTGTCAAGGTGGCTATGTAACAATATCAGAGAACGACAGAACGCAAAAAAGCCGCCTACTCTTAAAAATAAATAAGAATAAGCGGCTCTGTGATGTGCCTTAGACATATTCAATTTTCATTCTCTTAATCGGTGCGTTTACGACTTTGAATATTAACTCATCAACGCAGTCCGTATATCTGCCCTGTTGAATAAGCTGATTTTTCAGCTCCACAAGACTATGTAATAAAATGCTTCTTTCTTGGCTATCCACATACAAATGATTTTTCTTTTCTCTCATTCATATCACCGTCCTTTTTTGTTCTCATTATATAGACAGATAACAATATATTCAAAGATACAAGCGGACAAAAAAATAAGCGTACCACTATCTCTAATGATACGCCTATCCCATTCAGTTTCTAAAAGCCTGTTGCCTATATTTTATCAGCAGAGTGTATACTACATAGACACGTTGATTGTGAAAAACCTTTATTATCCGTTTGTGTTCCCACACCCAACATCAAACTACCATCGAAACATCAAACTAATTTTTAAGATGCATATTTCGGATTCCTCCTACTAAGTTGGTATTAAATGTCTCACAAAATGCCTAAAACAAAGGGCTTCTATGCGTTTTTCTTTTGTATTAACACAATAATTTTATACAAAATCATTTTCAAATTTTTCAATTTCTTGACAATTATCTTTACCAAACCATTTTTCAGCAGTATTTATCATAGCCTCCGTTGGCTTTTTACAATATACCACTAAATTTTCCATTGCACGTGTACAGCACACATAAAATAATTTTTGTGTTCGCATTCGTACAGATTGATTACATTTTACATGTGAAGGGTCAAATAAATAATCAAAATTATAATCATTCCATTTCCCATTATCTAGAATTACCAATACATTTTTGAATTCTTCTCCCTTGATTTTATGTTGCGTTGAAAAAGGAGAATACCCTTCCAAATACGCATATAAATTTATAAATTCTTCATATTCAACATTAGAAACTCTGGTATATAGATACTCATTTTCCTTAATAAAATTTTCAATATTATCATCCTTTAAACACAAGCCACTCTCATGTGCATATGATATCACTTCAGCTATTGTACTTTTTTTCATACCAACAATAGTATCAATTTTTTCCTTTATCATCCTTTTATCTAATTGACTTCTAATTCTAAATGATGTTTTCCGAATAAACTCATTATAATCTTTCATCTCATAAAATTCTACTATTGATTGAATTTTAAATAAGTGCCGAATAAGCTTATCACGCTTTGATTGCGTTGACCTTTCTTCATCTATTTCCTTTTTATCCGAAATAAGATTATCTTTATCAAAATATATTCGTCTTACCATACTAAAAGGTTTGTCTTTGACTAAATCATAATATTTTGCATTTTCAGTATCTTCCAAAAAAACCTCAATCTGTTTTCTTCCTCTCTTACTAACATCTCGTACTCTGTTCGAGAATATCCAATCTACAGAATTTACTACTTCATCGAAAGTTTGTGTTTCATCAACAGTTATTTCTTTCCCTTTAATATATTTTATAAACTCCTTCTTAAGCTTTAAAAAAGGATCTTTATCATATATCTCCATAAGTTTAGGAAATCCAGCATTAGATGCGATTAAATTGTGGGTCAATCTTAACTCTTTTGTTTCTTTCGGATTGCTAAAATCCCATCCTGCAAAGTACTCTTTCTTTTTTATCGAATCCATGGATAAAATATCTCCATATATAAATTTAATCGTTCCTTCTTTTACTTTTCCGTCTTTCATATTCGGAGCATTTTCGTCCTCAGATGGAACCTGTTCCAATTTATCTATTCGCAATTTATTACTTAAGCTTATAACCGATTGTGGGTTTCTACGATTTTGCCTTTTTTGCACCTCAATAACAATTTCAGATTCAATATAATTATTTAAATCTCCAACGCCATCATCATAGATAGATTGCATGGAATCACCAAAAAATCCAATTATACTGCGTTTCTTGCTCTTTGATAAATACACCAATAAAATCTCTATAACTTCTGGAAAAGTATCTTGATATTCATCTACTAAAATATAATCATATTTATTATTCAATATATCACATAGTTTAGGATATTTCTTAAACATTTGATTTGCTAAAGTGATTATTTCATCATGTGATATATATCCATCTGATAAACGCAAAAATTCAGCATATTTTACTCCATCTTTAAATTCATTGTTATATGGAAGTTCTACTGTTATATTTTTATACTTCACTTCAGGATTATTAATACTTTCAATAAGAGTTGTTTTCAATTCGTTTTGAAAAGGTGAAATATTATCCCATAAAAAATCATGTATTGTTGAAATCCTTATTTTCTTGTTTAAAACACGATTTTCAATTTCATGAACAGCGGCATTCGTATACGTTATACAAGCAATTTTTGCTATTGGATTTCGATTATAAATTTCATTAATCACAGATACTAATGAATACGTTTTTCCACTGCCTGCTCCTCCGCTGAGAAGAAAATTCTTGTTATCATCAATATGTTCAAATATTTGTATAACTTCTTTCTCTAATCTTTCTGCAACCATTCCAATCCCTCCCTAATATATTGGGGCACCTGCCAATTAATAAAATCATTTTTATCATCGCTCTTGCTATTCAACAAAATATCCATTGCTAAAGACGGCTTTTTATTGACACAATCTTTCGCTAAATCAAAACTATCTTTTTTATTATCAAAAATTAACTCTATATTTTTCAGCCCTTGAAATGTCTCTGCACATTTTTGAATTTTCTTTTCATTATCATCTTCATCTAATTCAGTAAATAGTTTTTTGTTAATATGAAAAAATGCATCTTCAAAACTTCTTGCATTATATGTCACCCCCTCATGATTCACTTCACCTATTTGATAAACAATCAAAACCTTTCCATCTTTATCAGAATTCCAAACGATTTCCGTTTTACCAGTTTCTTCATTGTAAACTTCATCAGCAGAAACTACTTTTTCTCTTAACTCTAAATTAGTCAATATGTCTTTTTCAGTTCCCGTATTAGTTTCAAGCTGATCCTTTAAATAAAATTTCAAAGAACTATTACTAGTATATTTACCGTCAGATACTCTACACGGTGTTTGCTTTTTCTTTATACTACCATCTCTATTTTTCTTAGGTTTTCCATTATCATCAACATCATCCGTGAAAGAATATGTATCTATATCAGTTATAATTAACACTTTAGTTCCTATAAATTTTATAAATGTAGAATATATCTCTGAATAATTTCCCACTTCAATTATCGAAATATTTTGAGACATCAAAGGAATATCATAATTATTATCTTGGTCAATCTTTTTTATCATTGCCGGAAGTAAAATACGCTCTGTATCCCCTTCTATTAAAATAATTTTATCTGCAAAGAAAACTTCTGACCTATTTAATGTTAAATATTGTTTTAAAAATTTAAAGTGGTTATTATTCTCTCCTTTTTCTTTTTGATATAATGTTCTTAAGTCTTTAAGATTTTTTGAAACGACATTGAACCCATTGGAATTTGTCTCTTTAACAAAATATTTAATATCATCAAACTCACTTTCAGCTACAATATGTGAAGAATGAGTCGTCATAAATGTCTGTAAATTTATAGTTCTTTCGGAATCACCAATCTTTTTTCCTTCTCTCAATAAATTCTTTATATTTTTTACAAATACATATTGCATTTGTGGATGAGTATGTGCCTCTGGTTCCTCAATAAAAAGAATATTTATATCTGCTGGTTGCTCGTCTTTCTTATTGTCTTTTCTGAAGTCACTCATTATAGTTTCTATTTTCATAATAATGCTAAAAAGATTTAAATATCCCAAACCATTATAATTCTCTGGCAAAAAATTTGATTGATCATCATATACAACTGTTGTATTATCTTTTAGAAGTTTCGACACTTGTATTTGCGAAATGACTTTTACAATATTTTCATTCTTTTTAATTCCACCAAATTTAGATAATTTATCCATAAGTTTTTTAAAAGTCTCTGAATATATATCATCAAATGCTCTATCCGTCTCATCTACTTTTTTTTCAAAATTTAGTGTAGTAACATTATTTTCTTCTTGATTCTTTGATTTCTCATAATAAATACTTGCTAATGCAGAAAGCTCTAAATCTGTTGCATTAGAGACATTTCTTCTTGCACTGACATAATTAAAGGCAATTATTTTTGATAAATCAATATCCTTATTGTCCAGATATTTAAATATCGTATTATCTATTTTCTTGTTTCTATAATCATATAACACACTATATCTCATAAATTCAAAGTACTTTTTATGATTCTTTTTAATGAATCTTTCAAAAGCCATTTCAGAATTAAGGGTTGTCCTATCTGTTTCATATTTAGTAAACTGCTCTATTAATTTTTGAAGATTATTTTTCAATACATACTCAAATCGCAAAATTACAGTTGTGTTTTGTGGCTCTAAATCTAACATTAATTTACTAATATTGGTCAAATCATCATTTTCATTGTATTCAATATAAAAGTCAACCCTAATTCCTGTAAGTTCTTCTTCTTGAAAAGCCGATTCTCCTTTTACAACTTTATATAATTTCTTTTGAAATAATGTACTAAAATCATTAAAATCAAAATTTCCGACTTCACTTTTATTACCAATACATTTGCTTAAAACTGATAAAAATGATGTTTTGCCACAATTATTTTTTCCAATAATCAAGGATAAATCTTTCTCGCAACTAACACTTGTCTGATTTAACAACCTATAGTTGAATACATTTACTTTTGATATATGCATAATAACTTCCCTCCATAATCCAATAAATATTTGTATGTAGAATAATATCATTTTCTAGAACATCTAACAATTATTTTTTACATACACAAATTGATTGAATTCGTTTTGTCTTTCCCAACCAAATTTTCATCCTCCATCACAAACATATTTTATACGACTTTGCTCCCAACGTTTATTAACATATAAATTATAAATCTTCCATCTTAGGTTCACTACACAGGAAATTAGCGATAGCACTCCAAGATACAAAAATATGAAAAAGCATCCTACCATTGATACCATCAAATCATACGAAAATGTTCTAACGCTTCCCTTATCACCTTTTCTTTCTCTGGCGGGCATTTCGGTTGTCTGGAGTTTTCCGATTTTGGCAGATTGTAGTTCACCCTCTCGATAATCCCACATTTCTCTTTTACCTGTGCGATATACAAACTGCTGACTTTCAATCCAGTATGTTCCAACACATAATCCTTGATTTCCTCATAAGTTGCCTTGCTCTCCGCAGCCGTTAAATCAAGCTCGTCCATCTGAAGCTCAACCTCGATATGTTGGTCTGAATGAAGTTTGGACAATAAACATACCGTCTCCACGCATTCCGTAAAGGCAAACATATCCACCGGCCATGCTTCTCTTGCATGATACCCTTCCCTGCGAAACCAAGCCAAATCCCTGCCAAGAGTCTCCGGCTCACACGACACATAGACAATCCGTGACGGTTTTAGCGAGGCTGCCGCCCTGACAAACGCCTCTGTGCTCCCGCTGCGGGGCGGGTCCATGACAATCACATCTGCACGCTCCCCGTTCTGTGACATCTGTGTCATATACTCTGTGGCATCTGCCGCGATAAAACGCATGTTTTTGATATTGTTTCTCTTGGCGTTTGCCTTTGCATCCTTTACTGCCTGCTGATTGAGCTCAATGCCTGTAACACGCCCTGCCTTCGCGCTCATGCACATACCGATCGTGCCGATGCCGCAGTAGGCATCAATTACATGCTCCTTCCCGGTCAGCGCTGCCGCCTGTATCGCTTTTTTGTACAGCACTTGTGTCTGTGCCGTATTGACTTGATAAAAAGACGACGGTGAGATGCGAAACCGCAGTCCCATCAGCACATCCTCGATAAATCCCGGACCAAACAGCGTCTTTTCCCTGTCGCCAAGCACCATGGTGGTCTGTTTGTCATTGATATTCTGCACGATCGTCGTGATCTCAGGGTGACGCCTGCGAAGCTCTGCCACAAAATGATTTTTGTGCGGAAACTCCGCAGAAGCAGTGACAAGCACGACCATAATCTGCTTTGTGGATGCCCCTTTCCGCACAAGAATATGGCGCATCAGACCCCTTCCGGTATCCTCATTGTACACCCATAGTTTAAATGACTTGATGAGCTGTGTTACTGTCTGTATGATTGCCGATGCCTGCGTATCTTCAATGAAACAGCCGCTGACAGGTATGATCGTGTGCGTTCCCTCCGCGTAGGTCCCTGCCACTACCTCATCCTTTATTTTGCCAAAGACCGCGTGCACTTTATTCCGATAATGATACGGATAATACATTCCTGCTACATCATGAATCTGGCTGCAATACTTTCCAATATGCCTGACAACGTATTCTCTCTTCTCTGCCAGCTCCTCCTCGTAACTCTTTTCACCTATATGGCAGGCACCGCACTTTGCCACATAGGGACACTGCTGGGTCTGACTGACATTTTCCATGATACTTCCTCCTGATTTACCCTACCGCTCCCAACGCACCTGAAAAATATAAAATTTCAGATAATACGACTCCTCCGCACTCCACAAGATCGGATGATCTGCGGACTGTGTGCGGTACTCGACCTGCCGCAGGCGGCAGTGGACACTCTTTGCCGCCTGCGCAATGGTCTGCGTAAACAGATCGTAGTCCATAAAATGCGAACAGGAACACGTCGCAAGAAATCCGCCGTCCCGCACCAGTTTCATTCCCCGCATATTAATCTCACGGTAGCCCTTCACAGCGTTTTTGACAGAATTTCTTGACTTTGTAAACGCCGGCGGGTCGAGAATCACCACATCATACTGCGCACCTTGTGCCTCGAGCGCTGGCAGAAGGTCAAATACATCTGCACACTGAAATTCGACAATCCCTTGCAGATTGTTGAGCGCCGCATTCTTTGCCGCCTGCGCGATTGCAAGTTCAGACGCATCGATGCCCAGCACATGCTTTGCTCCCGCAATGCCCGCATTCAGCGCAAAAGAACCTGTATGGGTAAAACAGTCCAGCACCTCCGCTCCCTTGCAAAGCTTCTGGACTGCCAGCCTGTTATATTTCTGATCGAGGAAAAATCCAGTCTTTTGCCCGTCCTTCACATCCACCAGATAGCGGACACCGTTTTCTACGATTTCTACATGGGTGTCAAATGCTGCACCGATAAATCCCTTAAAGCGCTCCATGCCCTCCTGAAGCCGCACCTTTGCATCGCTGCGCTCATAGACGCCCCGGATGACAATGCCATCCTCCGCAAGCACTTCCTTCAGGCATGAGATAATCTCTAATTTCAACCTGTCGATGCCAAGCGCCAGCGACTCCACCACCAGCACATCCGAAAATTTGTCGATCACAATGCCCGGCAGAAAATCCGCCTCGCCAAAAACAACGCGGCAGCTTGAGGTATCAACTGTTTTTTGACGGTATGTCCATGCCTCACGCACACGCCGCTTCAAAAATTCCCGGTCAATCTGCTGGTTCGGGTCCCGCGTCATCATCCGAATCCGAATCTTGGAATTTTGATTGATAAAACCGCGCCCCATTCCATAACCGTCAAAGTCATGCACCACCACAAGATCTCCGTTTTGAAAAGCGCCCATAATGGTATCAATCTCATTGTCATAAATCCAAAGTCCGCCTGATTTCAGGCTTCTGCCCTCTCCCTTTTTCAGGGTCACGATTGTCTCCGCCATCACTGCTGCTCCTTTCAAAATAAGATATCCAGATAGGTATCGTAAGCTTTAATGACACTTGTGTCACAAAACTCGGTCAGCTGCTCCCGCACTGCCCTGAAATACCACTCCTGCTTTGCCCGGTCGGTCTGATTAAACTTTTTCCAGATATCACTGTCTATGTGGCGCTGTTCCTTCACGATCGATTCCAAGTTCGCCGTCTTGTCCGCCAGCACAATCACTTTGGTATCCATCGACGCCTTTTTCAAATGGTCAATCGTCTCGCGCTTTCGGATCTCCCACGTCTGGGAAGCCGGGATATTGGGGCGTTTATTCTCTGTTTCGGTCTCTACAAGCCTTGCAACCCTGTCGCCAAATGTCCGCTGCAAATCCTCAAAAGTCACCCATGTATCCTCCACCGTGTCATGTAGAATCGCTGCCTGTAACACCTCTGTATCCTCTGTGAGCTCCATCGCGTAATTCATCGTCGTGATGATGTGCGCAAAGTATGGAATGACTGTCTTTTTCCGATACTGCCCTGCATGTGCATTGGCAGCGTATGTATACGCCTTGTACAACCGCTCGTCCATTCCCTCAACAGACGGAAAAAGGGCTGGTTTTTCCTCCAATCCCTTTTCCTGATAACAGCACACAAACTGCCCGCAGACGCGCAGTGTCTCCTCTGTGTAACAGGGACATCCGCATCCGCACACCTGCTGTTCCTTTCTATAATTTAACCTGCCATCTACTGCTCTGCAATAAAAATATCCTTCACTGTCTGCTATTGCAACATGTTCATCTCTGTTCATAGTTAATCCTTTTTGGTAAACTCTATAATCCAGCCTTTTCCTTCACTGCCGTCATTCGTCTTGTACGTGCCGTACTCCATACGGCAGGTAAAGGAAACCCCCTGCTCCGCCTTCATCTCATTTACCACATTCTCCATCGCTTTTTTGACCTTGGACTCATCATTCCCAATATTGGAATTTCTGTAGACGGTGCCAAACTTTTCTATATTGTAGCGTATCGCCCGGTTCAGTGCCAGTTTCAAGTCCCTGTCATTGCGAAAAGGTCCTGCAAGACTATTGCTGAGATAATTATTTCTATAATTAATGAGATATGCCTGCATCGTCATATTCGCAACATTCTTGTCCAGCTTGGATTCGCTCTCATACACCTCCTTGAGCAGTTTGCCGCTGTCCTGCAAAATGCAGGAATCCAGCATTGCATACCCCATCAGAAACGAGTCCAGATACTTGATATAAGTGTTTTCATCCATATCCTCCACGTCATCTTCATCGAAATCACTCAGCTCAGGATTCTTATAAAATGAAAAGGTCCCTTTGGTCAGCTTCGTGAGATCTGAACCTGTCACAACGGAGTTCGCTGTGCCTGCATTCTTGGAGACCAGCCCGTCACCCGGCACATAATACGTACCGTTGAGGGATACCTGAAACCAGCCGTTTGACGTGATTCCTGTCACGCTGACCGGCAGGTCTTTTGCAATGACCGTCACCACACCCGAACTGATGTCAGGCTGCTTGTATACGGTTGTCTTGTCGTTGCTGTAGAGTACCGCCTTGCTCTCCTTCACGGTAAACTCGACCGCATAGGTCTTTTGCATCTGGCGGTTTGTACCGGCAGACTGCGCTGTGGAAACTGCAAGAATAGCAGCCGCCAGCGCAAATGTTACTTTGATTCCTAATTCCTTTGTTTTTTTCATACTCTTTTCCCTTTTATTTCCAGATTCCTACCCTGTCCTCCGGCGCCACATACATTCCATCGGTTTCTTTGATATCATAGATCTTGTAAAATGCATCACACGAGCTTAAAACCGCATTCACGCGCACCTTATTGGGCGAATGGGTGTCTGTATTTAACAAATACATCATAAAACTTGCCGTGTCCTCGCTTGCCCAGTTGTATGTCATCTGGCCAAATGCCTCGTCAAGTGCTTTTGCATCATCGCCGATAATGGATGTGATGCAGGTCATCGCGCCGAGGTCTGCAATGTTTTCCATCAGTGTCAGGTCTCCGTTGACCTTGGTTCCCATCATCTCATAACCGCTGTAATAATCAATGATTGACTGGGACATTTTCTTATACTCTGCCATCTCCTCGTCCGTCCACCAGACATTGTAATTGCCGTACTCGTCGTAGAGTGCACCGCTTGAGTCAAATGCGTGGCTGACCTCGTGGGCAATGACAAATCCGATTCCACCCAGATTGGCACCGTCGCTGTTGTCACTGTCATAAAACGGCGCCTGCAAGATGGCTGCCGGGAAGATAATTTCATTGTTTAGAGGATCGTACATCGCATTGATTGTCTGCGGTGTCACATCCCATTCTGACCGGTCCACCTTCGTTCCCAGCTTGTTCAGGCTGTCGTCGATGGCAACCTGCATACTCACCAGCAGATTTGACAGCAGGCTTCCTCCCTCTGAGATCGGTGTCACCTGCATCATATCGCGCGCTGCCGGCCACTGGTCTGGATACCCGATTTTCACCTGCATTGTCTCGAGCTTTCGGATGGCCTTCTTTTTGGTCGCGTCGCTCATCCACTCCTGACGGCTGATAATCCTCTCATATTCCGCCAAAATCTGCCCGATCATCCTCTCCACAGCCTCTTTGTCTTCCGGTGAAAAATGTTCCTTGACATAGATCATGCCAAAATCCCACGGAAGCATATCCTGTGTCAGATTCTTCCATGTCTTCTCATCTCCCCAGCTCTCTGTGATGCCGTACAGCGCATTTTTCATGTCGTCGCTGAGTTTTGCATACGTCGCGTTCGCATATTTTGCGGTGTCATTGAGCATGACAAAGGTCGAGTAGTCCTTTAATGCCTGTAGATTTTCTTCCACCAGCAGCGAATTGATCGTTTTGGCCTGCTCTACATCCATGACGATATATTTATCCTGTCCGTCGATCTTCAGTGTCTTCAGCATTCTGGGCACATCCACATTCGTATATAGCTTTTGCAAGTCCTGCTGTGTATACACGTTATAAGTGATTGCCGGATCATACATCTGCTCGGTCGTCAGCGTGGACGCGCAGATCTTGCGCAGCAGTTCCTCGATCGAGTCGGTGCTCTGCGCCGCCTCATTTGCCGTCATGCCAAACTCCATCAGCATATCATTGATATAATCAAGGTACATATCCACATATTCCTGCGTGTTCTCGCCCTCAATATACTCCTTGCCAATCAGGGTGTCGGCATACATCATATACACTGCGTACTCGCTCGAATCCGCCTTATCCTGCATGATATTGTAGCCGCCAACAATACTGCTGAAGCCAAACTCACCGCTCAGATGTGCCAGCGCATCCACATACTCCTCTATCGTTGCGGCATCGCGGATGCTGTCCATATGCGGCTTTAGCGGGCCAAGCCCCGTCTCATTGCGGTTTTCCATATTGGTCACGCACTCATACATATCCTTGATCTTCTGCTCGGAGGTACCCTTCTCATACGTTTTGCCATCTGACGCCAGCTCATCAATGATCTCCTCCATCTCGCTGCTCACAACGGCATTTAACTCGCCAAACCAGTCCCAGTGTGCATCTGTGGGTGCAAGCTCAATCTTTGATAAGAGGTTTTGGTTGACAAATTCATAATAGTCGTCCTGATACCGTACCTCCTTGTCCTCTTCTTCGCCGTCCGCCTCATTCTCCTTGATGACAATATCATTCTTGTCATCTTCCGTCTCCTTCTCCTTGTCTGCCTGCTCCTTCTTGGCATCCTCTTTCCCGTTCTTCCCACTGTTGAACAAATCCTTGATACTGCTCTGCGTCTTATTCTCTGCTGTAGTGTCCTGCTCCTTTGTTCCTGTACTGCACCCTGTCATCTGTAGGGTCAACATCACTGCCATAAACAGCGCCAATGCTCTCTTCTTCATGCCTTTTAACCTTTCCTCCATTAATGAGCTTTATTTAAAATACAGCTTAATATATTTATATTATAACAAAATAAAATAAAACACAACAACTCTCTGAAAACTTAATATTCCCTTAATATTAAAATTTTGTTATTTTTGTGTTTACAATTTCCTCAAAAACGCGTACTATTAAATAGGAAGGAAAGAGGTTGTTATTATGATAGGTTTTTTATTGATTCTTTTGGAAATTTTTGTGTCACTGGTTACCCTGACCGTTCTGTATTTAATCTCCATCAAGCCGCGGCTGCATGGACGGCCTGATTACAAGCCATTCTTCGGTCATATGTACGCCCACCGCGGGCTCCACAACATGAGTCCTGCCATTCAAAAACTGAAAAATATCGAAAATTCTTCCGAGAAGCTGCCGGAAAACTCGTATGCTGCCATCAAGCGCGCCGCCGACCTTGGTTATGGAATCGAGTTCGACGTACATCTCACCAAAGATGACATTCCCGTCGTCTTTCACGATGATACGCTCAACCGCATCTGCGGCGTCAAAGGGAATCTAAGAGACTATACATACGAGGAATTACAGCAGTTCCGCCTGCTCGGAACACAGGAGCGCATCCCCGCATTTGCAGAGATCCTCAAGATGGTGGACGGCAGAGTTCCTTTAATCATTGAATATAAAGTAGAAAAAAATGCAGACAAGCTATGCCGCATCTGCGATGAGATTTTATCGGATTACAAAGGGCTGTACTGTATAGAATCCTTTCATCCGCTGGCAGTGCGCTGGTACAAGACGCACCGCCCCAATATTGTCAGAGGGCAGCTCTCGGAGGACTTTACCCGGCAGAAGCTCAATATTCCCTACTTCCTGCTGTCGCACCTGATCGGAAACTGCTATGCCTCCCCGGATTTCATCGCCTACAACTGCAAACACAGAAACGAGCTTTCCCGGACGCTCTGCCGCAAGCTCTACAAGAGCCTGAGTGTGGCGTGGACTGTCCGCTCGCAGGAGGAGCTTGACAACGTATCCCAGAGCTTTGATCTGTTTATCTTTGAAGGCTTTGATCCAATGCAGCAGTCATAAACATATTTTATAAAAAAGTTAATAATAAATTGTCCCAATTTTCACAAAATTTTCAGACAATTCTTTGTGCTACCTGACAAATTTTCCAATTACGGGCTAAATTTTCTGATTTTTACTTGAATTTTTGCATAAAAGCATGTATAGTGATAGTATTCAGTAATGTAGCATGCATTCACTGTATCAGCACTAAAAACGCTGCTTCAATATAAATCGGAGATTTATATTGAAACCAGATTCTAAGATAGGAATTAGGAGGATTCCCGTATGAAAGATTTAAGAGAAATGGATTTCGAAACTTTAAAAAACAACTTTGATAACCTATGCAGTGAGATAAACGAAGGCACCGATGCCGTCGCGCTCACGCTGAAAAGCGGCCGAAAGGTCTACATTATGCCTGAGCAAAGCTATGACAACATTACACGGTTCGTCATACAAAATACGTCGGTAAAGGTTTTACATTAAAAAACAGCCCTGTTGGATTTCGAATTTCAACAGGGCTGTTTTTTATTTTACTCTCAGTTCGGATACGCGTTTCTCGCGGACGGTTGTTCTCTTGTAACAGATCGAATACATCACTGCGGATAACAACAGCGCCAGCAGCACATCGAGCATGGAGTGCTGTTTGATGAGCACTGTCGAGAAAATGATACTCACGCCAAGGGCGAGCATCGCTGTCTTGATCACCCGATGGCCGGCAAAGCATTTGCTTCTCCACACTGCAATCATGATTGCCACCGAATTATAGACATGAATGCTTGGCAAAATGTTGGTCGGCGTGTCCGTTGCATACAGATTGCGAATCAGATCAATAAAAATACTCTCGTGGTCAAACGTCTTTGGTCTCAGGTTATGCCCGTTTGGAAAGACTGCTGACACGATGATAAAGATTGTCATCCCCGCCATCAGAAATGCGACCAGCTTCTCACTCTCCTCTTTGTCCCGGATGCACAATAGCACCACGGTGAGCGCCACATAGGGAAACCATAGCAGATAGGGCACAATAAATACTTCACAAAATGGAATATAGGCATCGACTGCAAAATTAATCTCATGCACTGCGACGGTGCGCCTCTCGAGATAAAAAAATGCCGCGAGATAAAATACCGCATACACTGCCATGATGACCAACGCCTTGTACTGCACAAAAAGTCCAGCTGTTTTTGTTTTCATAAAATTTTTCACAAATTCTCCTCCCCAGAGCATCCGCCACTACAAACAATGCTCTAAATGCTTTGAATACATTCATCTCTTTCTAAGTTCATCATTATAAAATATACCCTATCCAAAGTCAACTTATAAATACAAATATTTAAGCAATCTTCAGAAAATCTTAATAAGTCCCCGAATTTGTGGGCAAAAATGAGAGGGTGTACATATTGTATAAAATTTTATGAAATTTTTAATCATTTTTCCATGATTTGATATTTGATTATTTTGCGTATTTTTAGTACACTAAGAAAGGAAGGCAGTTAATGATTATTTTATAAATAAATTGGAGGGTTTGTCTGTTATGAAATTCGATATGCATTGCCACACGAAGGAAGGCTCTATGGATGGAAAGATTCCCATAGCGGAGTACATCCAAATCCTCAAATCCAAGGGCTTTCAAGGAATGCTTGTAACAGATCACGATTCATACAACGGGTTTCGCAAATACCGCGATCATTTAAAAGGAAGCATTGATAATTTTGTCGTCCTGAAGGGGATCGAGTACGATACGATTGACGCAGGACATATCCTCGTGATACTTCCTGAACATGTCAAGCTGCTGCTGATGGAATGCCGCGGCCTGCCTGTGAGGGTTTTACAGGATGTCGTGCACAGACACGGCGGAATCCTCGGGCCTGCACATCCATGCGGAGAGCGTCATTTGAGCATCACGCGCACGCGCGCCTACAAGAAAAACCCTGCCGGCCTCATGAAACATTTTGACTTTGTGGAGGCGTTCAACGCCTGTGAATCCCCAGAATCCAACACGGATGCGCGCAAGCTTGCCATGCAGTACGGACTGCCGATGTTTGGCGGCAGCGACTCCCACCACCCAGACTGCGTGGGCACTGCCTACACAGAGGTCAAATCCAATGTGACATGTGAGTCCGAGCTGATCTCCTATGTGAAGGAGGCGCACAGCGTCAATTACGGCGGAGAATATTATCATGGTACCGTGAAGGGCAAACTTGGCATCTTCAACCATGTTTTAGTGGAAGGTTTCTGGTTTTACAACCACTTTGCAAGCATGTACCGCCATCACAAGAGAAAACTTGCCCTGTCACTTCTGAATCAGTAACCCCATGAATCATACATAAAAAAGTGTTTCCTTTTCCATCGGAAACACTTTTTTGCATCATATCATCTTCTCCTCCTTGCCCGGCGTCAGAATCCGAAAGGAACCGCTGCCCGGCTCAAATACGACCGTCCGCGGAAAGTTTTCCCCCACATCCGATGCAAGCAGCGGAATCCCAAGCGCGTCAAGCTTCTCGATCACCGCGTTCAGATTTCTCGAGGAAATGTCCCTGCTCTCTGGAATCTCGTCACAGTGAAACATGTGGGCAGCCCCCGCAATCTTTGCCACCAGACGCTTGCGCTGCGCCCCCTCGAGCACCAGTGTGTCTATCATCTCATCAAGCCCGCTGTCTGCATACTTCGCCGCGACAAAATCCTGCCTGCCTGTCATTGTGTGATTGGGCAGCATCACATGCAGCAGTCCGCCCACACCGGTGTGCGGATCTCTCAGCGCTACGCCGACACACGACCCCAAATCCTTTGTCATCAATTTCGTCTCTCCTCTGGCAGTCTTATAGTCCCCCATATTTACGACAACCATACTTTCTAGTTCCGCTAATGTAAATGCCGCCACGCCAAAACCTCCATTAAATTTGCAATCGACGCCAATGCACCATGCAATGGCATAGTTCCCCTCACCGGCGTATGCATAAAAATTTGATTCAATAGTGATATCCTCATTATACCAAATTTTCCAAGTCTTTCAAGAAAAAAATACAGACAGCCCCTCACTGGAACTGCCCGTTCTCATATTTCTCAAAAAATTCATTTAAATTCAACAGACACTTGATCATCACTTTCATCTCGTCCTCGTCCAGACCTCTCACAATCGCTTTGATCATATTCCTGTGAAACCCTCTGTGATGGCAGAATGCCTTTTTGCCTTTGGGGGTGAGCACGACCAAAACAACACGCTTGTCTGTTTTGCTCCGCTCTCGTATGATATATCCCTTCTCCTCAAGACTGTTCATGTTGGTGGTCAAGGTGCCCATAGTCACATTCAGACGTTTCGCAATATCCGACATCCGGCGCGGCTCCTCGATTCCGATCGCCTCGATGATATGCATGTCATTGTTTGTGATATCTTTGTACTCTTCGGTGATGATCGCCTTCTCTTCCGCATCCATGATATTGTTAAAAAGTTTTACCAGCATCTCATTCAAAACCCTGCTCGTCGTCTTCTCGATGGTACTCACCTCCAAATCACCTGTCTGAACCATGCCGCGCAGCCATATCAGCCGCTTTCGATCACTTACCATACCAGCACGCTCGCACCATACGTCAGCCCTGCACCGAATCCAGACAGCACAATTCTGTCCCCTCTCTTGATAAGGCCTTTGCGGCTGCACTCATCGAGCAGTACAGGAATTGTCGCGGAGGACATGTTGCCGATCTCATGAATATTCATCGGAAACTTTGTGATATCCGCCTTGAGATGCTTTGCCACAGACTCGATAATGCGGACATTTGCCTGATGTAAGATAAACCAGTCCACATCGCTAACCGTCATTCCAGCCTTGTCAAGCGCCTGCTGGATACAAGCGGGAACCTGTTTGGTAGCAAATTTGTAAACTTCCTGACCGTCCATCTGAATATACGGCTTTACGGCCTGTTCCTCTGCAAAAAAGGCACTGCTTACCGCGCGCTCTGCACAGGACAGCACCATCCCTTTTGCACCGTCCGAGCCCTGCACCATACATTCCATGCCAGCCCTGCGCCCGTTCTCATAAATGCACACTTCCGCTGATGCCTCCACGAATGCTGCCCCTGCGCCGTCGCCAAACAGGATGCAGGTTCCCCTGTCTTTCCAGTCCACAAGTTTTGAGAGCACCTCGCTGCCCACAATCAGGGCATTTTTGTATACGCCTGTCTGTAGATAAGCATTTGCTGTGTTCAGTGCAAACAAAAAGCCTGAACAAGCTGCATTGAGGTCAAACGCGACCGCGTCTGCCGCGCCGATCAAGTCCTGCACCTGACAGGCACAGCACGGCAGCAGAAGCTCCGGCGAACAGGTCGCAACCAGAATCATATCCACCTCCGCGGCTGTTTTTCCTGCCATCTCAAGCGCCCTCTCGCACGCCTTCGCAGCGAGTACAGACACGGTTTCCCCTGTGGAAATCCTGCGCTGCGCAATGCCAGTCCGCTTCTGAATCCACTCGTCAGAGGTTTCCACAAGCTCCTGTAAGTCGAAATTTGTCACGATTTTCTCCGGCAGTGCACTGCCTGTGCCGGTTATCTTTATTGTCATACTGAAAATTCCTCCATTATATCCGCTACGGTTTCGATATGATCTGCCCTGTAAGCATTGCTCCCGCAGAAAATAAGCCCCTCGTCCAGATTTCCCTCGACGGCGTTGATCAATGCCTCGGTAATGCAGTAGGGCGCCGTGTCCGGCTTACAGGTGATAATGCACTGCCGGCATCCGCGCATAAAGCGCTCTCCCGCCTGCACCTTATCCAGAAAAGCATTGTGTATCGCGCGCCCCGGCATTCCTACCGGGCTTTTGACAATCACGATATCCTCCTTCTTCGCCTCCAGATACGCCTGCTTGTACGCATCGGATGCATCGCACTCTCTGGTCGTGACAAAGCGCGTGGCAAGCTGTACCCCCTTTGCCCCCATCGCAAGATAGTGATCAAGATCGCTGCGCTCATACACGCCGCCCGCCACGACGACGGGCACCTCAAGCTCATCTGCAAGCGCGATGATATCACGGATTTCTGCGTCATAGTCCTTCTCTCCGGTCACGGTATACGCCTCAATGTCCTCCTTTGAGAAGCCCAGATGCCCGCCTGCTAACGGCCCTTCTATGACAACCAAGTCCGGCTTGCGGTCATATTTCTTTTTCCAGTGCTTTGCAATGACGCGCAGCGCCTTTTGGCTGGATACGATCGGCGCAATCTTTGCGCTGCCAGCAAGCTCAGGCAGTGTCATGGGCAGCCCTGCACCAGAGATAATCAGGTCCACACCGGCTGCCGCTGCCGCTCTCACATAATCCTCATAGCGTCTGGTCGCCACCATGATATTGACGCCAATCACGCCGCCTGCCGCCTTGCTTCGCGCTTTTTGGATCTCCTCGCCGACTGCCTTTAGATTGCACTCAATGGGATTGCGGGCAAAATCAGGGTCGCGGTAGCCGATCTGCGCCGTCGATATCACCCCGACACCGCCTGCCGCTGCCACGGCGCCCGCCAGTCCTGACAAGCTGACACCGACCCCCATTCCGCCCTGTATCACAGGAACACGCGGACATAAGTCTCCTATCCTTAATTCACTCACACTCATTTTTGTACCCCTTAAAAGTTCCTGAAACGGTCATAGCGCTCCGCTGCAATCTGCTCTCCGGTCTTGCCGTCATATTTTTGCAGAAACTCTTTGATATATTCCTTCATATAGCTGCCGATTGCCGCTGCGGTCTTATGGTCTGCACCGCCAAACTCCGGCACAATGCGCTCAATCACACCGAGACGCTTGAGATCCTGCGCCGTGATGTTCATGACCTCGCTCGCCTCCTGTGCGCGGTTGGAATCTTTCCACAGAATCGAAGCAAATCCCTCCGGTGAGAGAATCGAGTAGGTCGCGTTCTCCATCATCCACACCTCATTGCCGACAGCCGTCGCAAGCGCGCCGCCGCTGCCGCCCTCTCCAATGAGAATGCACAGCACCGGTACTTTCAGCCCTGACATCTCGAGCAGATTTCTGGCAATCGCCTCACCCTGCCCGCGCTCCTCTGCCTCGAGACCGCAGAACGCGCCGGACGTATTGACAAAGCTGATAATCGGACGGTTAAACTTCTCCGCCTGCTTCATCAGGCGCAGCGCCTTTCTGTACCCTTCCGGCAGCGGCATGCCAAAGTTTCTCTCCTGACACTCCTTGAAATCCTTGCCCTTAATATCTGCCACCACAGTCACAGGCTGTCCCTCGATAAACCCGATGCCGCCGATCAGCGCCTTGTCATCCGCAAATCCTCTGTCACCGTGCGCCTCGACAAAGATGTCAAAAATACTGTCCATATAATCAAGCGCTGACGGGCGCTCCACCTGACGGACTGCCTTGACCTTCTCCCACGCGCTGCGCGGTTTCGACTTCCAAGTCTGCTCCTTTAACTCCTCGGTCAACTCAAAGTGAAAATCCGTGTTCGGATAAAAATCCGCATACGTCTTCTTGCCTGTTCCCTGATGGGATTTTATCAGAAAATGGATGGTCTTTTTCAAATTCTCACGCTGTACAATCCCGTCCACAAAGCCATGCTCCACCAAAAACTCGGAGGTCTGGAAGCCTTCTGGAAGCTCCTGACCGATCGTCTGCTTGATGACTCTGGGACCTGCAAAGCCAATCAGCGCGCCCGGCTCTGCCATAATCACATCACCGAGCATCGCAAAGCTTGCTGTCACGCCGCCTGTCGTGGGATCTGTCAGAATGGAGCAGTACAGCAGCCCCGCATCGCCGTGTCTCTTGATCGCAGCGGAGGTCTTTGCCATCTGCATCAAAGACACAATGCCCTCCTGCATTCTGGCGCCGCCGGAACAGCAGAACAAAAATACAGGCAGTTTCAGCTCCGTCGCGCGCTCGATTGCCTTGGTGATCTTCTCGCCGACAACATGCCCCATGCTTGCCATCATAAAGCGCGAATCACAGATCCCAAGCACAATCTCATCGCCAAATACCTTGCAGCGGCCCACGGTCACAGCTTCCTTTAATCCGGTCTTTTCCCTCGCCGCTGCGAGTTTGTCCTCGTATCCTTCATAATCCAGCGGGTTGCTTACCTCCATGTCCTCAAACCACGGTTCGAAGCTCTTTGCGTCCGCCACCATGCGGATTCGGTTGTTGGTTTTTACCCGAAAATATCCGCCGCACTCATAACAGATATACTTCTTCTTGACAACGCGTGCACGGTCTACCATCCTGCCGCATTTGGGGCACTTGATCAGACTGGACTCCTCCGTTTTCTGAGGCTTCTCAGCCTGTATCCCCGCGGCTTCTTCTGTGTTCTGCGGCGTCTCTTCCGATTTATTTTTCAGCCTTTGTTCCAGCCTGTTGTACAAATTCAGGGGAAATCTCCTCTTGGTTTTCACCTGCTGTGCTTCTTCCATCTTAACCCTCCCCGCCGCCTACACGGCTTATCTTCTCACACAAACCACCATGTCACCTTTGGCAGCTTTCATATAACCGAAAAACGCTACTTGTCGCGTTTTTCCAGCGTGAAACTTAGTACTTCTCCGCGAAATGCCCTCTGGCATGAGTGGCTAGAAGTACTTTTCACGCTCCAATAGCAAACATTAACTCCGCCTTGCATGCCGTCTTGCCATTGACAGTGGCAACTGCCTCACCGACGCCGATTGGCCCTTTGACCTTGACAATCTTGGTCTCAAGCATCAGCACATCGCCCGGCAGCACCTTCTGCTTAAACCGCGCCTTGTTGATTCCTGCAAAGTACGCGGTTTTGCCCTTCCACTCCGGCAGCCCAAGCAGGGCGACTGCCCCGACCTGCGCCAGCGCCTCCACGATCAGCACGCCCGGCATCACGGGATTGCCCGGAAAATGCCCCGCAAAATAAGGCTCATTGAAGCTCACACACTTCTTTCCGAGCGCCCTTGTGCCCTCCTCAAGCTCCTCGATGGTATCCACCAGCATAAACGGGTGCCTGTGGGGGATAATCTCCATAATTTCCTTCGCTGTATAAACTGACATCTGTGTCACCTTTTTCTTTCTGAATCCTACTCTGTATACTTTTTTATCAAAATGCTGGTGTTATGTCCGCCAAAGCCCAGCGAGTTGCTGAGCGCATAGGGCACTTCCTCGCTGCTGCTCTCCTTGCAGTAATTCAAGTCCATCTCCTCCTCGCACGCCGAAAGACCGACTGTGCGGTGGATATACCCCTCCTCAATCTCTTTCACGCAGGCAACAAACTCTACTGCGCCCGCCGCGCCGAGCAGATGCCCGATCATAGACTTTGTCGAGTTGATCTTGATATCCTTCGCGTGCGCGCCAAACGCGAGCTTGATTGCCCTCGTCTCGAACAGATCATTATGATGCGTCGCAGTTCCATGCGCGTTGATATAGGTGATATCCTCCGGCGCGGCGCCTGCATCCTTCACCGCATTTAACATCGCAGCAGCCGCGCCTGCGCCGTCCTCCGCCGGGGATGTGATGTGATAAGCGTCTGACGAACAGCCATATCCCACAACTTCCGCATAAATCTTAGCGCCGCGCGCCTTTGCGTGCTCAAGCTCCTCCAGCACGACAATGCCAGCGCCCTCACCCATGACGAAACCGCTCCTGTCCTTGTCAAACGGAATGGAGCAGCGCGCCGGGTCCTCGCAGGTAGACAGCGCTGTCAATGAAGAAAAGCCTGCGATGCCAATCGGGGTGATCGAGCTCTCTGTGCCGCCTGCCACCATGAGATCTGCGTCGCCGTACTGGATTGTCCGAAATGCCTCGCCGATGGAGTTTGTGCCTGTGGCGCACGCTGTCACCACATTGATGCTCTTGCCCTTGAGATTAAATGCGATGCTCACATTGCCTGCCGCCATGTTCGAGATCATCAGAGGCACCAATAAGGGCGCTACTCTGGACGGCCCCTTCTCCTCAAGCTTGGTGTGCTCCCGCTCCATCGCCTGCAAGCTGCCAATGCCGCTGCCTACTGCGCAGCCTGCCCGGTAGGGGTCCTCCTTGGACATGTCAAGACCCGCATCCTCGATCGCTTCCTTTGCCGCTGCCACTGCATACTGGCAAAACGGCTCCATGCGGCGCGCTGCCTTCTTATCCATATAGTCTGCGGCGTTAAAATCCTTGACCTCCGCTGCCAGCTTGCATTTATAGTCTGCTGTATCAAAATAGGAAATCGGTGCAAAACCGATTTTCCCCTCTTTTACACTATTCCAGAAAGAAGCAACATCATTGCCAATCGGGGTGATTGCGCCCATTCCTGTCACTACTACTCTTCTCTTCATATTATAAACTCCCATCTGCCTGCTTTAGCAGGCGTACAAAATAGATCTATATACACATGCCGCCGTCCACACAAATGACCTGCCCGGTGATGTAATCCGAGCTGCTGCCTGCCAGAAACAGGACAAGATCTGCAATGTTTTTGGTGCTTCCCATCTTTCCCATAGGTATCATGCTGTTTAACGCCTTCTTGGCATCCTCTGTCATATTCTTGGTCATGTCCGTGTCGATAAAGCCCGGTGCAACCGCATTGACATTGACCCCGCGGCTTGCAAACTCGCGCGCGACACTTTTGGTCAGTCCGATCAGCCCTGCTTTCGACGCAGAATAATTTGCCTGCCCCGCATTGCCAAGCACCCCGCTCACGGAGGAGATATTGATGATCTTCCCGCCTCTTTGTTTGATGAAACCGCGCGACAGATGCCGTATCATGTTAAAGGCACCTTTTAGATTGGTGTCAAGGACGGCGTCGTAGTCCTCCTCTGTCATGCGCATAATCAGGTTGTCCCTCGTGACGCCTGCATTGTTCACGAGGATGTCCACCTTTTTATACTTGTCAAGCACCTGCTTTACAAACGCCTCGCTCGCCGCAAAATCAGACACATTGCACTGTATTGCCTCCGCGCTGCCGCCCGCCTCTGTAATCTTTGCGACAACTTCCTCTGCGCTCTCTTTCGAGCCGTTATAGTTCACAATCACTGTCGCGCCGTCTGCTGCCAGCGCAAGCGCAATCTCCCTGCCAATGCCTCTGCCTGCGCCTGTCACAAGGGCAATTTTTCCCGTCAACATGCCAACTCCTCCAATACCTTCTCCAAGTCTGCCACTTTATCTATATTCATGCATTTTACGTCCTTGTTGATTTTCTTCATAAATCCACTCAGCGATTTTCCCGGTCCGATTTCTATGAATGTATCAATGCCGTCCGCGATCATTTTCTCAATCGTCTGCTGCCAGCACACAGAATTGGACACCTGATTTTTGAGCAGTGTCTTGACAGGCGCCGCCTCCACCACATCGAGCGCATCTACATTGCTGATGTATGGAATGGCTGGTTTTCTAAGCTGAATGCCTATCAGCTCCTTCTCAAGTTTCTCTCCCGCACCTTTTAACAGCGCAGAGTGAAATGGCCCGCTGACTTTGAGCGGCACACAGCGCTTTGCGCCAGCTTCCGAACATGCCTGCGCCGCTGCCATCACTGCCTGCTCCTCGCCTGTAATGACGATCTGGTCCGGACAGTTGTAGTTTGCGATGGTCACGATCCCCTCTGTCTGACGGCAGATCTGTTCAATCTTGTCACTCTCAAGCCCAAGCACTGCGGTCATGGCGCCGCCTTCTGGATACGCCTCCTGCATAAAGATGCCGCGTTTTCTGATAATGTAGAACAAATCCTTCAAATCCATCACGTCCGCCGCTGCCAGTGCGCCGTACTCGCCAAGGCTCAGTCCTGCGGTGGCATTCGCCTTGATACCCTTGGACTCGACCACTTTTAAGATTGCGACCTCTGTGGCAAGCATCGCGATCTGTGTGTACTCTGTGATATTGAGGTTGTCATTCTCTGTGAAGCAAAGCGCCTCCATATCCAGCCCGGACACCTCACCTGCCAGCTGGTAAACCTTCTTTGCCTCCTCATATGTATCATAAAAATCTTTTCCCATGCCCACATACTGTGAACCCTGTCCCGGAAAAATAAATGCTATTTTGTTCATTCTCTGCCTCTCTTAGTGATGCAGCCAGCCTTCAAACCACAGGCTGCCGCATCCGTTGACCCTGTTATATTAGAATGTTTTATTCAGGAGCGCCAATCCCTGCTCCATAATCTCTGTGATGATCTCCCTGCACGGCTGCTCTTTTTTGACAAGTCCTGCAATCTGGCCTGCCATGACCGTACCGTTCACCACATCTCCCTCCATCACTGCCTTCCTGAGCGAACCGAGCGTAAGTTTCTCCAGTTCCATGAAGTCAGCGCCTTCTTTTTCGAGTTTTAAGTACTCTTTTGTCATTTTATTGCGGATACTTCTGACTGGATGCCCTGTCGTCATGCCTGTCACTGCCGAGTCAATATCCTTTGCCTTGATGAGCATTGCCTTGTACTTCTCATGTACGATAGATTCTGTCGCCGCCACAAAGCGCGTGCCGATCTGCACTGCCTCTGCGCCGAGCATAAAGGCTGCTGCAAATCCTCTGCCGTCCGCGATGCCGCCAGCCGCCACGACTGGAATCTCCACCGCATCTGCAATCTGCGGCACAAGCGCCATCGTCGTGATCGAGCCGATATGTCCGCCGCTCTCCATGCCCTCTGCGACAACGGCATCTGCGCCGCCGCGCTGCATCAGCTTCGCCATCGCGACACTCGCCACGACAGGGATAACCTTCACGCCAGCCGCCTTCCACATCTCCATGTATTTCGATGGATTGCCCGCACCTGTTGTGACCACTTTGACGCCCTCGTCCACAACCACCTGCGCGATGGCATCTGCCTCTGGATTCATCAGCATGATGTTCACGCCAAACGGCTTACTGGTCACTTCCTTTACCTTCTGAATCTGCTCTCTGACAAACTCTGCGGGCGCCCCGCCGGCACCGATGATTCCCAGTCCTCCGGCTTCTGACACTGCTGCCGCCAGATTGTGCTCAGCGACCCATGCCATCCCGCCCTGAAGGATGGGGTATTCTATGCCTAAGATTTCTGTTATTCTTGTTTTCATACAAATCTTATTCCTCTACGCCCTTGTCCTGCAAATACTTGATGATCGAGCCTACAGTTGTGATCTGCTCTAAATCCTCGGCAGGAATCTCCACACCGTACTCATCCTGAAATGCGTCTACAAGCTCAAATAAATCAAGCGAATCTGCATCCAAATCCTCCTTAAAGCGGGTCTCCTCTGTGATCTCTACGCCCTCGATATTTAACTGCTCCTCGATGATTTCTTTTACTCTTTCTAACATGATTTTTTCCATCCTTTCATTTCATAAAATGTTTCTTTTTCATTTCTGCACTTTGCATTTTTGATTTCCTTTTTTGCTTCAATACTCTGCCCTGTATAAAGGCTGGCATCAAATTATTTTGAATCTCAAATGTTTTGATTTTCAAATATTTTGACTCTCAAAGTATTTACTGGTAACAGAATATACCTAACAGCGTGCGTTGTCAACAGGTTTTTTCCAGAATCTGCCTGTTTGATGTGTATTTAATACTTTGTTTAGAAATGGTTAGAGGGGACTGATTAAAACAAAAGCGGCTCAATAAAATGAACCGCTCTTTCAATCTTGTTAGTCCGTAATCTTGAACCGTAGTGTCTTTGTCCCATAATACCGCCCAGTGCCCTGAACCGTCACCTGCGCGGTTCCTGCCTTGGTGTTATTTTTATAGGAAATTATTTTGATTTCTTCGTCTGTAAAAGCCACTGCATCCCTGTCACCATATACGATATCTTCCGGCTTGAGTGTCACGGGATGTCTGCCATCAAAAACCTTGGCTTCCGGGATCCTTATCTTTTTTAATTTTGCAAGACTCTTTTCGGCAACCCGGTATGATAAGCTCCGCTCACCTATATAACTGGATTGCTGCGCAGGCTTGATGGTGAGTGTCAGCATGGTTCCTTTTGGTGCTGTTGTCTCCCTGCTGTCCCATTCGAGGCTGTAGTCCCTGCCATTTTTCAGTTTCACACCTGCATAATCTGTCACTTTGACTGCTGTCCTGCCCTTTTCCATTTTTGCTGCATCCAGCACAAGTTCCTCTGGCACGGTGACACAATCTGAAAAATCTGCTTTGACGATAGGAATATCTTGTAATGTAACCGTTCCCTTGCAGGCATTTTTGCCTGTCAGTACCATCGTAACCGTTGAGCCAGCCATCTTTTTCTGCCTGTCACTATAAGTATATTTCACTTTATAATCTGTCCCCTCTGTCAAAGTCCTGCCATCCTCGAGCACAATCTTTTTGAGCCTTGCCCCCTTAGGCGAATAGGGCACGTCTGTCACAGCGCTGCGCAAATCCGCCTCCTTTAACGTAAATGGGCGGATGGTAAATTGATACTGTACAGTGCCTGCAAAATTCCCGATTCCCTTTACAACTGCGGTTGCGGTACCCGCCGTGCTGTTCTTTTTATATGTAATGGCATAATCGGTTCCCTCTTTTAACACATAGTCTGGCACACCCTGTTCTCCTTGGAGTGTCAGCTGCAAATCCTTTAAACGCACTGGGGTTCCCTGATAGTCATAACTATCTCTATACTGATTGACTGCAAGGTTTTTCACATTGGGCTTTTTGATTGTAAAGCTGAGTGTCTTAGTGCCGATGTATGTACTGTCGTTCTCCGCATTCCTTCCCAAGCCAATCATTGTCACTGCTGCCTTTCCAGCGTTATAGTTATTTTTGTATACAACTTTATAGCTGATGTCCTCTTTTGCATCCGTACCTGTCACTTCCACCCGAGGCATCACCGCACTGCCTGTAAAGAATGCATTTCTGACATCGGACGCATTCAGCCTGAATTTCAGCTTTCCTAGATCGACTGTATTCTCTTTGGCTGCATTGCGCTTGTCATAAATAACATATGGCTGTGTGACAATTCCTTCATAATTTCCTTTCAAGTGGATTCTCAAAGCATGGTTTCCGATGCATTTGTGGTCATCGGGATTTCCCTCGGAATCCTTGTCAGGGTATTCTGTACTGTAATCAATGCCTTGAATTAGTTTCTCTGTTCCATAAAAGACTTCTGGTCTGGGGAACTGTGCTTTTTTATTAAAATACAATGAAGGTACATAGATCTTCAACTCTTCTCCCATATATTCTGCTGGACGGGCATGAATGGCATAGCGCTGTACCACAGTGCCTGCATAATTTCCACAAAAACGCAAAATTACCTCATGTTCCCCGACAGCTGTATAGCTGTCTCCATTTTCAGGATATGACAGCGTGTAATCGATCTGCTCTGCCAGCTTCCAGTTGTCATATGCCAGCACGGGCTTTGCCTTCTGCACAGCTCCATTATAATATAATTCTGGAAAGGATACTGCAAACTTGGAATCTCCGCCCTCTACCTTTCGTGGAAGGATGGAATAGTCCTTTGTCACCACGCCTTTATAATTTCCTTTAAAACGTACCTCAACAGTATGATTCCCGGCAGACTGGTAATCATCTCCCTCAGCGCTATAAAACAAATCATAGTCACTGCCTTCTTCCAGTGCTCTCTTATCATAAATGAGCACAGGCTTTGCCTCCTGCCTTGTATGATTATAAATAAACTCAGGTATTGTCATCACAAGCTTCTCATCATCTGGTCTGATTTCGAATTGCGGCGGGTCATTTTCCTTTTTCAGGGTGGTAAACATGCCTGTCTCTGGTTCGCCAAATAATTCGCGCACTCCTGTCTCTTCGTTCGCATAATATATTATCTCATATTCATAGGCTGTATCTGGTTCCAGTTTTAGAATGTCAAACGTTTTTCTGTACAGGCCGTCACTACACAGCTCAAATGTATCAAATTTAATCGTGCGCAGATATAGTTTCTGTTTCCTATTCTGACTGTCTTTCAAATCATAATATATCACTGCACTTACGGTTTTGTCCGGGAAAACGGCTTCTAGTGTCATGCTTGCACGGTCATCTTGTGCAAGGATTTGTGTGCCGCCTGCAAAAACCTCCTTGGCAGATCTTGTATAGAAGCTATTGTTTTCTCCTGAAAACTTTTTTCCGAACATCTGGATATAATATTCATACTCAGTTGCTGATTTCAGCAGATTCAGATGTATGGCTGCATTGCCGTCCTCATCTATGATACACCGCCAATCCCAGCCATTTTCATTATGAATCCATTCCTGCTGCCCTTTCTCTCTGTAATAAAGCGTCAGCATATTGGCGCTCTCAATCTTTTCACTCATCGATACAAAAAGGTCTGCGGCGCCCGCGTAGCGCTCTGTGACAGAAAGCGCTTTTAATTCAAGGCTGTCAGCAGACCCTGTTGTAAAGGTATACCTGCTGTCCTTTTCCAGATTTACCCTATAGGTATCATCCTCTGTCTCAAACTCTTTGTACAGATAAATACAATACTGGTAAGTGGTATCTCCTGTCAGGGTATCAAACACAAGATCCCCGGTGTAGCTGTTCTGGCTGTCCAGTCTCACATCCTCTGTATAACTGCCTGCGCTCTCGTTCTGCGCAGACGGCCAGTATTTTGCATATGCATAGAGCCTCTCCCCTTCCAGCACATTGCCTGCCGTGATATTTGCCCGGACAGTCACTGCATCTGTGGTTGTGTCATTCAGCGTAATTATGCGTCTTGAATTAGGGATCGTACAGCTTTCCGCAACGGTTATTTCCGCAAAGATATTGCTCTGGTTCCGCATCATATAGTCGTCTTTCTGCGAGGGGGTTCCCATGCCAAGGAACATATTTTCTCTTAGGCAGACTGCTAATTTCCCATTCCAGCCTGCGTCTACGCCTGTAATCTTTGCGTCAATATGGGTATCTGATTCCGCACAGTAGTTCTTTCCCCACCGATAATAGATCTCTGTCCCGCTCACGAATCCCCTAGCAGGCGTCACAATCAGATGCAGGTCCTCCGGCATGGTCCCAAGCGTCACAGGAATGGTCATCGAAGGCTCCTTGTCCGAGTCCATATCATACGTGACAGACTCCGCACTGGCAGAAATCTGTGCTGCCAGCATGTTTGCGTCCGGTCTTTGTGTCAGGCTCTGGTTCTTGAACACCAGCCATCCAGACCCGCTTCTCTGATTGATTTCAATTTTAATATCAAATGCCTGTTCTGCTTGAAAATCCTTATATTCCGCTGCCCACTCCTCATATAAAGGAATGTACCACGCAGACAGGATTCCTTCACTGGTTGTCTGTTCACCGCAGTGCTGTGGTTCATACTCCCTGCCCTCCTGCACCATCACAGCATCCCAGAAACGAAGCGCTTTGGGCATTTGAAACACAATAAACTGGCATCCTGTATGCACTGTAACCGGCTCCAATTCCTTTGGCAGTTCCACCGTGACGGTTCTCCCGTCCAGCGCAGTCACATCTGTATTTTCCGGCGGTACTGTTTCAGCAGACGGGGCTTTGATACTGACACCTATTGTATACTCTCCCTCAAAGTCCAGCCCAGAGACCAGCCATGTCTTATAACTGCCAAGTGCCACCTCTTTGTCCGCCTGCTCTGTGCGCCTGACCCAGTCCTCCTCTCCCTGCTTCGTATAAAAATACACTTCGGCGCTGTCTCCTGCACCTGTAATCTGTGCGGACAGTGAAAAACCGCCGTAAATTGATTCTGCCTGCCATCGGATCTGATATCCGTTCGCCTGCTGTTCATAACTGTCTTCCATAGACTTTGTGCGGACTGTTTCTTTATAGAGTACAACTTCCTCTTCCCTATAATATCCAAACCGCGCCTCCACGGTATATGCCGTATCCGGCTCTAGCCCGTTGATATCCATGCTTTTTGTGACCGATGCGTTCACTGCACTCTCAAGCTGCTTGGATTTCCAATCTGAATCCCCTTCTTTCTGATAATATATCGTCGGAAAAATCCCGCCGAGAGAATCCGTCTCCATATCAATTGTCAGTTTACTCATTCCCGCTGTCATGCCAAAGGTAATTCCTGACAGCTTTGTCACTGTAACCTGATAACTACCTTTGACGTGACTGTTCTCATAATCGTCCATTGTCCGCGCTTTAATATAGCGCGTCTGCCCTTCCTTTGCATAAAAAGTCAGATTGGTGCCGTTGTCATCATCTCCCCAGTACTCTCCTGAGATCTGGACATACAAATCAAAATACGGCTCCCACTCTATCGTGGTATCTGCCTGCGGACTGCTTGAACGGATTTCATAAAATCCGCTGTCCGGGGCTTGAAAAACCAGCCACTGGGCACTGTCATCATTCACATCTGTTATCTGATATGCTGTATCGACGGATATATCAATTGCCGCCCGCACGGTTTTAGCATATACTGGAATTGTCTGGGGAATATCGCTGTTCTGAAGTTTTACAAACAAATATACGGTTTCACCTTGGGACAATTGGTACTCAATCCTGAAGCCATAGCCATAATCATATGATAAGAGCGGCGCTTGGAGCTCCTCCTTCCACGGTTCCTCTGGAATCGCAGCCAAATCTTCCAAGATCTCAGAACTCAGATAACACATTGCCGGACTGGCATTATCATCCTCATGATAATCCCAGCCAAAACGATAGATTCCCTCCTCTGGGGCGGTAAATGCAATCCATTGCCCTCTGTCTTTTGTAACCCCCTCAACTGTCACCTCCGATCCGTTTTCGAGCGTAAGTGTGTCTGGCTCTGACTCCAGTGCCTTTTCTGCCGTCTCGGTTCGCTCTGCTTCTTCTGTCTCTGCTGGATTTTCGTCAGCTGATTCGGTTTCAGCTGGTTCTGTTTCAGTTGGTTCGGTTTCAGCAGATTCGGTTTCAGTTGGTTCGGTTTCAGCTGGTTCCGCGTCAGCTGATTCTGTTTCAGCTGGTTCTGTCTCAGTATTTTCTGTTTCGTTCGCTTCTGTTTGAATACCTTCTGTTTCATTAGCTTCTGTCTCATTGACTTTTGTTTCGTTCGCTTCTGTTTCAATAGCTTCTGTTTCAGCAATTTCTGTTTCATTAGCTTTTGTTTCAACTGATTCTGGTTTGTTCACTTCTGTTTCAGCAATTTCTGTTTCATTAGCTTTTGTTTCAACTGATTCTGGTTGAATAACTTCTGTTTCAATAGCTTCTGTTTCATTAACTTTTGTCTCATTAACTTTTGTTTCAACTGATTCTGGTTCAGCATCTTGTGTTCCTGCTGATTTGAACTCTGGATCTGATAGTTCCTGCTGCTTCTCCAGATGCTCTTCCTCTGTCTGTATCTTGCGATGCGCCTCTGACCCGCCTTGGGCAGACACAGAACCAGACAGGCTCTGGGCTGCCATGCCGACACACAGAACAGTTGACAAAATACGCTGTCTCCATTTCTTTTTCCACGCTCTTTCCATATTTCTCTCCTTTCCAAACATACAAAATGATAAATTTCTGTTGCCTAATACAATACTATAGTAATTATTATTTCATTACTATAGTATTATACCGTTTATTGTAGCATTTTTCTGTTTTTGATTCAATACTATAGTAATTATTATTTTAAAATCTATAGTGCTTTGCATGCATTCTTTCTGCAACCTATAGTTATACTAATATTGGTCAAAAAAGTTACTAAGCGATACTATGATTGTAAAGGCAGGCACAGAACGATGGAAATGAAAAATATACAAATTGGAGAACAGATCCGGCACTACCGAACCAAACTCGGAATCAGTCAGGAGGCGCTTGCCCTTATGGCAGATCTCAATCCTGCCTATATTGGACAAATTGAACGCGGCATCAAAAGTCCTACTGTCAATACGGTAAAAAAGATTGCAAATGCTCTAGGCATAAACCTTCACACGCTGTTTACCCCTATTTCTGAAGCTGTCCAAGGAGAATCCGAACTGAGAAAACGCGAGATGGAAAAAATCATGCTGTTCCTAAACAGGCTGGATGACCGCGAGCTGCTACTGCTCTCCCAGACCATAACAGACATTATTAATTTCAGAAAGCTTCCTTGAGGCTTGTTCAGTACTATCTGACAATCTTCCTTTGGGTGCCCGTGTGTAGTCGAGCAGGGAAGCTCCATCTTCTCCTACTCGCGCGACCCGTGCGCCGCCTTAGCGGCATATTTCCTCTGCACGGGTCTGCACACAAAAGAGCAGGCCATCTTTATTAGATTTCCTGCTCCTGACAAATATACCCTGACTACTTCAAACTAACTGCAAATTTATTTGTTTCTGCAATTCTACTACAGTCTCTACTGACAAATTGAAATCTTCTGCAATTTCTTCAATAGATAATTTCCCCCTTATTAACATACGCTTAGCAGACTCAATGTTTTCTTTCTGTATTGTTTCCTGTACTGCTTCTTGCACTGCCTCCTGTACCGCCTCTTGTACTGCCTCCTGTACTGCTTCTTGTACTTCACTTTTAATATAAGAGCGCATAATCTCCTCTTCATCATACAATACCATCATAATATCAACAACCTCTCTTTCTTTGCTCTCCAAATACTCTTTCAGCACATTTTTATCTTTACAGATACGAATTGTTTCTAAAATAGCTTTCTTTGTTCTTCCATGCAAAACCACCTGTTCATTACATACCTTTGTGAATGTCACATACTGATTGATAATATTTCCTTTTTTACTATCATAAATCATTTTTACCTTTACATCAACACAGCATTTTTTTCCATCAAAAAACTCTTTGGATAATGAAATCTGCCTTGGTCTGGTTTTTCTCTCGCCTGTATATATAACATACAGCTCTGGAACTGGCATTTTTACCCTTTTGCTTTTATACAGGTTCTGGCTGGTGCGCTCAAAGTAATCCATCCATGTCTGCACCAGATACATTAACACCCTGATTATGATATTCATCGTCCATGTTGACTGGCATTCAACCATGATTATATACTTGTCCCCGACAGCAAACCCCAGATCATTATAGATGCCATCTGTCAGAATATTTTTAATAGTGATATCTGTCAGATCATCTTCTGTTGCGTCCATATCTTCTGGATGTAATGCTCTATACAATTGTATCAGATACTTCTTATCCTGAAATAAATTAGTAAAAACACTATCCTTTATTGCACGCTTCATTACTTTATCTTCATTTTGCTGTTCAACATCTGCTGTTTTATCCTCATTCTTTACCAATCTCTTCATTTCCTTTCCTATTTCATTTCACCCCTATCATAACATACCCAGCTGCCCATGACAATCAAATGCCTGTACAATCACCGATCTGAATAAACCAGCAGATTCTGGAAACAGCAGCTTGCAGTTACCGCGAGCTGCTACTGCTCTCCCAGACCATAACAGACATTATTAATTTCAGAAAGCTTCCTTGAGAATTGCATCAAAACAAGGAGCGGTGCAGTTCTTCTCCTGCACCACTCCTTCTGTTTTCAGACTCACTGACTGTTATTGAATCTGTTCCGTCATGACCGACATGATTTTTGCAACTGCGTCCTTAAAGTTCGCCTGCATGTCTCTTGGCTTGATGGTAAATGTTACTTTCTTGGTTCCGCCATACGAACCTCTTCCTTCAATAACCAGTGTCGCCTTGCCCTTCTGGTTATTCTTTTCATAAGAAATGATCGTATAGTCCTCATCCGCCACCGGCGCGCCTTTGTAGGTAACTGTCAAATCCTCTTTGCCCGGTCTGGTTCCGTTCTGGCTAAAGTACTGGATTTTATCAGGCTTGACAGCCACTTTTGCCTCACTGATCAACTTCTCTGTAATTCTGAACTCAACGGTCTTTTTGCTGCTCTGTGGATCTTCTGTCTTCACAGTATAATCCGCGCCTATCAAAGTGATAACCGCCTTTGCCACATGGCCATCTGCGGGCAATGCGCCAGTTTCTGTAAGCTGAATATCCTCCTTTTTATTCAGGGAATACTCGATTGTATAGTCCTTATTTTTGACAAGCTTCGTTCCATTGTCATACACGACTGGATTGGACTTATACTCTCTTGTATTTGCCTTGTACTTCATATCAGGAACTTCAACTGTAAGTTCATTGCTGTCCCATGATTTGGGCTCGATAGTCAGCGTCACAGCATTCTTTAAGCTGCCTTTGAAGTTTCCTAGACCTGTAATACTGATATACGCCTTCTTCACATCGGTTGTCGTATTCTTGTTGTTGGTGTATGAAAGCTTGTAGTCTACATTCTTCACCAGTGTTCTGCCCTCATAGGCAAGCTCTGCATCCGGTGTCACACCTGCACGGTTTTGTTTCACAGTCATTTTATCCTTCTGAAGCATCTCAAGCGTAAGCTCCGCTTTGTCGATGGTGAAGGTCTGCTTGATCGCACCGCTGTATTTGTTGATACCCGTAAGCATCATTGTCGCTTTTCCAGCATTGCGGTTGTTTGTATATGTAACTGTGTAATCGACATTCTTTTCCAGTGTATTGCCAGATGTTTTGTCCTTCAATACAGGATTTTGATACAGGGTTTTACCTGTGTATGGAAGTTTTGTCTGCAATCCGCTGATCTCAATGGTTTTCTTAGAAAACGGCGTTCCCTTGATGGCAAACGTCTTGGTGCAGCTTCCTACATATTTCCCTGTCTCTATGCCTGTAATCACGACACTTGCAGTTCCTACTTCGGTATTATTTTCATAGGAAATAATATAATTGTCTATAGTACCGTCCTCTGCTTTCTGTGAAATCACTTTGCTGCCTAATTTCACGGTAATCTGTGACGGGTCAAATGTTACTGCTTCACCGTCCTTGTAATCGAGTGCGCTTGACGGCAGCGTGATTTTTGCCTTGGTGAGAAGCTCTTTGTCTGCCACCACCTTGCAGGGTATGGTGACTTCACCGCTGTAATTTCCCTTCATGACAATCTTCATGTTGTAGAGGCCTGCTTCTTTTGCCTTCTGTACTTGAGTTCCCTCTGCTGCTGTGTCAGGCACATAGGTGATTGTCAGTGTGTAATCATTCTTGGCGCTCAGCTTTTTCTTGCCATCCTTTACTGTGACAGAAATATTCTGCTCTTTTCCGTTGTAAATCAGGTAGTCGGGTGCTGTGACTGCAAGTTCTTGGATCTCTTTTGGCTGTATGGTAAACTTGCCCGTAATGGTCTGGGCATAATTTCCTTTGCCCTTGATGATCACATCTGCCTTGCCTGCTTTGGTGTTGTTCTTGTAGCTTACTGTATAATCCTTCTTGAATACCAGCGGCTTTGCATAGTCATATACCTGTACTTCTGGCTTGAGTGCCTTGCCAGTGTAGGTCTGTGCTGGTATGTCCTTAATCCAGATGCCTTCCTTTGCCAGCGCCTCGATTGTCACCTCGGTCTTGTCCGTTGTCACGACTTTTAATTCATCATAATAGAGTGTTGTGCTCAGCGGGAATGTCAGGCCGTCCTTTGGAATTGCATTGCACCAGAGACCGATGCTTTCTATTTTAGCAGGGTCAAACTGGGCATCTTTGTTGTCCCTTCCTACAAATGCGCTGAAGGGAATGGTTACTTTTACAGGGAAACCGGTCTCAGCATTGTCGGTGTAGCTTTTATATTCCTGTAAGTAGGTCTCAAATATGGTATTTCCGCCTGTCGTGACCTGTACTACAACCTTCTGTCCTTTTGTCTCTGGAATTGTGTAAAATTCCAGTGCGTTGCCTGCACTCCAGTTGGCGTTCATGCCTTTTGTTGCGCCAGCCCACGCATCGCCGGCGGCAAATGTGACATCCATCTTGAGACCATATTTTCCGCCAAATACCTTCTCTGGGTCATCGGTCAGAGAAATGGTAATCTCACTGCCGGAAGCCTTATTGGTTGCCCATGTATTGCCTAACTGCTGGTTGTCGCCGTTATATCCCTCAAAGTCCTCAGGAATCATATCATTTTGTACTGGCACTTCCATGTTAAACTTTGCCGTGATAACGGCAATTTCTTCCTCTCCGACAAGCAGCGTAATGGTTCCAAGCGCCTCTCCAAGGCTTAACAGTGCACTGTCCTTGAGAATGGCTTCCCACACGCCCTGTTCCTCATTGTACTTTGCTGTCAGTGTCACTTTGTCAAACTCTGTCTCAACAATGAACTGGACATTTGCTGCGGTTGCAGCCACCCCTGAAATCTTTGCTGCAATTCTTGTCGTCGGGTTTGCCTTGTCGGGCAGAAGCCGGTCTCCTGACTGCGGCGCTATGATGTAACCGGACAGCGCATCCTCCTTGGTCGTGTTGGTCACACCCGTAATCTGCTGATAGCCGCTGTTCATGTCGGTCGCGAAGACACTTCTCTCATCATTGTAGAACTTGATAAATTCATCGAGCATTTCGTGTCCATACAGCACGCCGTTCTCTTTCTTTTCTATTACATAAGGAAGATAGAAACTGCCGTTTTCACTAAAGTTCGCCCATACAAGGAAATAACTGATTCCGCCATCTTTGCTGATCTGGTCTAACAACTGCATATACCAATCCATAACCTCATTTCCGGTACGCTTGAGTGCGACATCCCCGTCTGCCACGCCTGTCTCTGTGACCGCATACAATTTATTGTGTTTCTCCGCAAAATCACGTAAAATCTGGTTCTGCTTGCTGATGCTTTGCAGATAGCCCGGCTCACTTGCCTGTGTCGGGCCAGAGTGGTACAAATCGTATCCGATCATATCCACGTAGCTGTCTCCCGGATATCTCGCACTGTACTCTGTGACATTCGCTGCCTCACTGCCCGGTCCATACACGTAGAGCATGTTGTGTACGCCCTTTGTCTCCTTCATATAATCTACCGTATAGCGGAACAGATTGATGTACGCCTGCTCGTCACAGAACGCTGCGCCCCACCAGAACCAACTTCCTGTATTCTCATGGAATGGACGGAACAAAATGGTAATCCCGTCTCCCTCCACAGCTTTTGCATAATCTGCAATTAAATCCAAATAATCTGTGTAAAGATAATTCAAGTCCTGACCGGGCATAATGCGCTGTACAACCTAATCTCCCGAAATTGTTATACATAGGTTCTAAGCCAATTCCCCAAACAGC
>ERZ779622.232-NODE-232-length-37073-cov-37.005619_pt1 | contig 37073 bp, 31 predicted proteins | sample MGYA00514188_ERZ779622 | MGnify/ENA primary metagenome ERZ779622 (study PRJEB29562, sample SAMEA4376702) | mouse gut metagenome | isolation source: Cecum | study: EMG produced TPA metagenomics assembly of the A DSS colitis mouse model was used to assess the... | reverse complement strand
TAGAGCGTCGCATTGGTAGTGCGGAGGTCACGGGTCCGATTCCCGTCAGCAGCTTACTAAACCCCGTAGGTACAGAACGGGGTTTTTTCTTATGATTTTATAAGGAAACAAAATTCATCTGAAATCTTTCGATCTTGATTTGAGGGTCATCGCCTGACCCATGGAGAGAAATATGCGCGAAGATTATACGCAGCACAGCGACGAAGAACTTCTGATCCGTCTGCGGGACGGCGAGCAGGGTATCACGGATCACATTATGAATAAGTACAAAAATCTGGTGCGGAGCAAAGCGAAATCCATGTATATCCTCGGCGCGGACAGCGAGGATCTGATTCAGGAAGGCATGATCGGGCTGTTCAAAGCGATCCGGGACTACGACAGCGGCAGGGACGCCAGCTTTTTCACTTTTGCGGATCTTTGCGTCTCCCGGCAGATGTACACGGCGGTGCAGGCTTCCAGAAGACAGAAACATATTCCTTTAAACAATTATATATCTCTTTACAGCAATGTCTCCGAGGGACGGGACGGCGAGGAAGAAGCGCTCGTCAACGTGCTCGCCTCCGGCTCTGACTTAAATCCCGAGGAACTTGTCATAGACAAGGAAAATGTAGACAGGCTGGAAATGCTCATAGAACGCGAACTGAGCAGTTTTGAAAAGCAGGTGCTCGACCTGTACCTGACGGGCATGGGATACCAGCAGATCGCGAAAGTGCTGGGGCGGGACGACAAGTCCACGGACAACGCCCTCCAGAGAATCAAGACGAAACTCAGAAAAGCCATAAAAAAATCGAGCGCCGGCACGCTTAATTCAGAGAATGCTTCTCATTCCCCTTAAATGGTTTACACGGCTTCCGTTGTGTGCGGACATCCCCCGCACGCGCCGCAGTTCTTTGCCACATCCTCACTGTAGAGGTCTCTGGGACTTGTGAGCAGGCACACCGCCTGAGCGGAAATGCCCTCGCCATTTCCGGTAAAACCAAGCCCCTCCTCGGTGGTCGCCTTCACATTCACCTGCGACACCTCGATACCGAGCGCACCCGCAATATTCTCCCGCATCTTCTCAATATGGGGGCGCATCTTAGGCGCCTGCGCGATAATCGTCGCGTCGATGTTTTCCACCAGAAACAGGTTATCCCCCAAAAGCTTTGCCACATGCTCCAAAAGCTTTACGGATGAAATACCTTTGTAGGCGGGATCGCTGTCCGGGAAATGCTTCCCGATATCTCCCAGCGCCGCCGCCCCCAGAAGCGCGTCCATAATGGCGTGCAGGAGCACATCCGCGTCAGAGTGACCGAGCAGCCCCTTTTCGTAAGGAATTTCCACCCCGCCGATGATACACTTTCGCCCTTCTGTCAATCTGTGCACATCATATCCCGTTCCGATTCTCATAGCGCTCTCCCTCCGTCAAATCACGCAGCATGCCGCGTCTTCCCTCTCCTCAGCGGCGCTCACCGCATCCGTTACAGACATACGCCGTCTTATCAGCCGCCTCGCGCCGTCACGATGTTTACAGCACAAGAATCCTGTCAAGCAGCCGGTCCGCCACTTCCTCCTTGGAGAGCATGGGAAACTCCTCCGTCTTTTCTTTCGTAATCAGGGTTACCACATTGGTATCCGTGCCGAATCCTGCACCTTCCTGTTTCAGATTGTTTGCCACAATCATATCTATCTTTTTCTTTTCCAGCTTTACACGGGAATTTTCCAGCAGATGCTCTGTCTCCATGGAGAAACCGCATAAAATCTGCCCCGCCCGACGATGCGCGCCGAGCCACGCCAAAATATCCTCCGTGCGCTCCAGCTCCACAGACAACTCCTCATCCTTCTTCTTAAGCTTTTCATCCGCCGTCACCCGGGGGCGGTAATCCGCCACAGCCGCAGCCTTAATTATGATATCATGTTCCGAAGCCGCAGCCTTGACCGCCTGCGCCATGTCCGCCGCCGAGACAACCGGCACCACCTGTACGCCCATGGGCGGAGTAAGCTCCACTTTCCCCGACACAAGCGTCACATCCGCGCCGCGCCGCACAGCCGCAGCCGCGACGGCATACCCCATCTTTCCTGTGGAATGGTTGCTGATATACCGCACCGGGTCGAGCTTTTCCTGCGTCGGTCCGGCGGTGACCAGCACCTTTCTCCCGGAAAGGTCTTTGGGCGTAAGCGCCCGAAGAACCGCCTCATACAAAACTTCCGGTTCGGGCATTTTGCCTTCCCCGGTATCTCCGCACGCCAGATAACCGCTTGCCGGAGTAACCACTTCCATGCCGTAATCCTTAAGCGTACTTATATTATCCTGCACAATGGGATTTTCATACATTCTGGTATTCATCGCCGGCGCGAAAATCTTCGGGCACCGGCATGCCAGAAGCGTGGTGGTCAGCATATCGTCCGCAATCCCGTGCGCCGCCTTGGCAATCACGTTTGCGGAAGCTGGCGCCACGAGGAAGACATCGGTCTGCTTTGCCAGCGATACATGCTCCACCTGAAACTCAAAATTCCGATCAAACGTGTCAACCAGACACCGGTTTCCCGTCAGCGACTCAAAGGTGATGGGATTGATGAAATTGGTTGCATTTTTCGTCATAATTACCGTCACATCCGCCTGCTTCTTCACAAGCATACTGGCGAGAGACGCGATCTTGTAGGCCGCGATACTGCCGGTTACACCGAGCACGATGTGTTTCTCTTTTAATAACATGCGATACCTCCTTATTCCGCCCGTCTGTCACATTGCCGTCAGAATATTTAATAGAACCAATTATTGTTCCGCATTCCTGCGGTAAATCAGCCCCAGCCCTTTCAGGGTAAGCTCGTTGTCACAGACAATTTTTCTCTTGCAGTGAGGCACGATACTCCCCGCGAGACCGCCCGTGGCAACCACCGGCGCCTCGTAGCCCAGCTCGTCGTAAATCCGCTCGATCATGCCGTCCAGGCACGCCGCCTGTCCCATCACGATACCGCTCTTCATACAGTCGATGGTGTTTCTGCCGATCACTTTCTTCGGCGGTTCCAGACTGATGCGCGGAAGCTGTGAGGTGCGGTTGACGAGAGAATCCAGAGATACCTTCACGCCCGGCAGAATCATGCCGCCAATATAGTTCTTCTTCTCATCCACCACGCTGATGGTTGTAGCCGTGCCCATGTCGATCATAATGATCGGCGCGCCGTAATAGTGCAGTCCCGCCACCGCGTTGACCACCAGATCCGACCCGAGCTGCGCCGGGTTGTCCATCAGAATGTTTAAGCCCGTCTTAAGCCCCGGCCCCACAAGCAGCGGCGCGTTGTGAAACAGCTTCTCCAAAGCCGACTTCACGATATTGTTGAGGGGAGGCACGACGGAAGAGATGATGCTCCCTGTGATGTCCTCCACACCGATGCGGTAGAGATCAAATAACGCCCGAAATTCTACTACATACTCCAGTTCCGTGTTCGCCTGGTTGGTGGAGACGCGCTCCACAAAGCAAACCTTCTCCCCGTCCATACAACCGATGACAATGTTTGTGTTGCCGATGTCTACTGCTAAAATCATGCCGTTTCCCCTCTTTTTGTGTATTGTATTCGCAAACCCGCGCTTTCGCGCTCTCTGTCCGCCTTCGTCGAACGTTTGCTCCCCTATTATTTTATTTCATGTGTTATTTATTTGTCCAACGCTCCGCACGGACTTTGTTCCGGCCGCACATACTTCCGTCAGGCTTTCTTTGCCTCCAGCAGCGCGGCGTCCTCCGCCTCGCGCCCCTTATTTGCGTACAGGGGCTTCACTCTGGTCAGAGCCAGACCCACACCGGTGACAATGATCGCAGCAACCACAGCCTCCACCACGCCGTTGAATGCCACCACGCCCATGATGACGTCCAGTACCGCATCGCCCGCCACGCCCATAGCATTCGCGTAGGCGTCCTTATACAGAATGAAAATGCCACTCATCACAAAGAGCGTATTGGTAAACGCGCCTGCAAGTCCCGCGTAGGAGAGCGCAATATTTGCGGACGCCTTCTTCATGCCGCCCGCGGTCAGCGCTGCCATGAGCGCTGCACCCGCCATCAGACCGATCGCCGTGCAGACAACTGCGCTCAGCGCCTCCGGGAGCAGCCGCATCAGGAACGCCCTGACGGAGAAAAATAATATAGCAGATGCTATTAAATCCACGACAATTTTCCCAGCCTTGTTATCGCCCTTCACAATCCTGCGGATCAGGAGCCATACAAAGTAGGGAACCACGCCGACTAAAATACGCGGCACAAAACAGATGTACAGGCTCTTAAAAATGCCCGACACCCCCGCAACCCGATAGGCCAGAACCGGCGAAAAAACAAACGCCGAAGCCGTAACTGCTTTTACTGTGTTGTTGATTAAACTGGTGAGTCCAAATACGAATCCTAAAAATGCACCTTTCTTCGGTCCGAGAAATAGCGCTCCAAGGATCACCGGGATGTGAATGATCGTCGCATTGATGACTACAAGTGGGATATATCCTAGCGGTGTGAATGCCATAATTACGATTATGGCGGTGAACAGTGCCGTAAGCACAAGTTCGTAAGTCTTTTCATTTTTCATGGTACAATCCTCCTGTTATTATTCTCACCTGAGATACAATACGGTGGTATCATACCACATTGGTTTTTTTTTGACAATAAAGTTTTTAAAAACACGTGTTATGTATCAAAAAAAGGACAGCCTGGCAGACTGTCCTGATCTTACATTTCACTATACGAGACATAGAACTTCTTGGCGAAACAGCCTCCGCTGCTGCGTTTTAGAAGTTCTTCCCGCATTTTAGTAGTTCTCCGGCTTCACCTGAAAATAGGACTGGGGATGTTTGCACACGGGGCAGAGCTCCGGCGCCTTCTTGCCGATCACGACATGACCGCAGTTTAAGCACTGCCAGACACAGTCGCCGTCCTTGGAGAAAACAACGCCATCCTCAATGTTCTGTATCAGCTTGCGGTATCTCTCCTCATGCTCCTTCTCGATCTTTGCCACGCCCTCAAAGAGCATTGCCAGCTCCTCAAAGCCTTCCTCTCTCGCGTCCTTGGCAAATCCCGCGTACATGTCCGTCCACTCGTAGTTCTCGCCCTCCGCCGCGTCCCGCAGATTCTCTCGCGTCTCCGGAACCTGACCGCCGTGCAGATACTTAAACCAGATTTTGGCGTGCTCTTTCTCGTTTGCCGCCGTCTCGGCAAAAATATTTGCCATCTGCACATAGCCGTCCTTCTTTGCCTTGGACGCATAGTAAGTATACTTCGTGTACGCCTGAGATTCCCCAGCAAACGCCGCCAGCAGGTTTTTCTCCGTCTTTGATCCCTTTAAATCCATAACTGTCTCCTTCCCGCCGCTTTCCATCTGTCAGAGGGCATCCGCCCCGAAAACGGTCTCCTAATCATTAATGTTACCATTTTACACCAAATCTTTCAAAAAGTCTCCAAAAATTTTCCGCGAAGATGTCCGCATGGTGTTTCCAATGAAGTTTTTGTTGTCAACTCAATGGCATTCCTGGTATAATGTTCGCGAAAGCAATGAGCAGTGCGCATACAGAGGATAAACAGAGAGGGGAGCTTGCTCACCGAAATGGTTATCCGAATGGATGCATAGGGCGAAGCCCGCGAGCGAGGAAAACCGAAGGTTTTTCGAGCGTGCACTGCGGAGAAAAGCAGTGCTCATACAGAACAAAGAAAAAGAAAGGAACGCCATGAAACCCATCAAAGAAGGAAAAGTACGTGAAATCTACGACAACGGCGACAGCCTGATTATGGTCGCGACCGACCGCATCAGCTGTTTCGATGTAATCTTAAAGAATCAGGTGACCAAAAAAGGCACGGTTCTGACCCAGATGTCAAAATTCTGGTTCGACATGACGGGCGATATCCTGCCCAACCACATGATTTCCGTGGATGTCAACGACATGCCCGAGTTTTTCAGGCAGGAACAGTTTGACGGCAAGAGTATGCTCTGCCGGAAACTCAACATGCTGCCTATCGAGTGCATCGTCCGGGGCTATATCACAGGAAGCGGCTGGGCGAGCTACCAGAAGGACGGCACGGTCTGCGGCATCACGCTGCCCGAGGGGCTGAAGGAATCAGACAAGCTGCCCGAACCTATTTACACCCCCTCCACCAAAGCGGAGATCGGCGACCACGACGAGAATATTTCCTACGAGCAGAGCGTAGACTATCTGGAAAAACGTTTCCCCGGCAAAGGCGAAGAATACGCTTCCAAACTCCGTGACTATACGATAGCTCTCTATAAAAAATGCGCGGAGTACGCCCTGACCCGCGGCATTATCATCGCGGACACGAAATTCGAGTTCGGACTGGACGAGGAAGGCAATATTGTGCTCGGCGACGAGATGCTGACCCCCGACAGTTCCCGTTTCTGGCCGGCGGAAGGCTACGAACCGGGACACAGCCAGCCCTCCTTTGACAAGCAGTTTGCCAGGGACTGGCTGAAAGCAAACGAGGGGCACGACTGGACACTTCCCGAAGAGATCGTGCAGAAGACGATTGATAAATATTTGCAGGGGTATGAACTTCTGACAGGAAAGAAACTATAACAAAGCGAGTGCTGGCGCACTTGATTGAAAGAATGCTTCACATAAAAAACCGGCAGCCGATTTCTTGACGGCTGCCGGTTTTTTATGTGAAGCCCCATGCAGAGGAAGTATGCCGTCAATGCGGTGCACGGACCGCGTTTCTTCACCTTGCCCGCAGCCGCTCCACAATATACATAACCCTGTGCCGAACCGATACCCGCCTCCGCTCCGCGTCCGGGTAGTACCTCCGCAGCGTATAGCTGTTTGGCAGCCAGCGGGAAAACTTTCTTTTGAAGGACAGAATCGCCTTCTCTGCCCGCATCCAAATTTTGACCATTTTGGTCACTTCCAGACTATCCCCACGAAAGAGCAGCCTTTCCAGTGTCTCCGGCAGCCCCTTCTCCTCCGGCGGCAGAATCTCCAATTCCGTAATCCCCCAGACAACGCCCTCCCATGCTCCGATCCGAAGCGTCATTTCCCGCACCCTTTCCCGCGGCTCAAACGTGCAGAAATTCCGTTTGCCGTCCGGCGTGATGTCCATGCGCACAGGCTCCGCACCTGTATCAAAGGAAAAAACAGCTTCCAGCCTGTCCGCTCCGCCGTTTCCCCGCGCGTACGCGGCGATACGTCCAACGGTCTGCGGCGTCTCAAAGCGGATCCACACCTTTTTCTCCAAATCCTCTTCCGCCGGTTTCCAGCCGCATTCTTTTAGGGCAAGCTTCTTCTCCGTCACGTCCCCGCAGTCAAACAGCTTAAAGTCCCGGAGAAATTCCGTATTCCCGGAAGAAGCGGAAAGTTCCGCCGTATACAGGAGATTTTCCGTATTTCTTTGAAAGAACACTTCGTCGATATTGATGATCTCATCCGCCTTCTGCCACGCTTCCTGCGTCCGATGTCGCCGAAGCGCCCTATAAAACGGATTCCGCAATAGATATGGCGAAGCGCAGTCCTCCGGCATGGCAAAGCGCAGTTCCTCCTCCGCCGCATAAGGCGTCTGCGAAAGCTCCGCGAGCTCGGTTGCCCGCCTCGGCAGCTCAAAAAAGTCCGCCCTGCCCTTCCACACACCGTCATAGGCGAAACGCTTTAATACCAGAGGACGGTAAAAGGCATCCTCCCGGAAAAGTTCTCCCAGACATTCCTCCACAAGCAGAGACGCCGCCCTGTGATCGGCATGTTTGTCAAAATCCACCACAAGCAAAAGATCCGCCCGCACTTCCGCAAGCACATCCTTCAAATCCAGCTTAAAGTCCGCCCGCCGATATGCGCTGTGCCTGCCGGACCTCATATAGCGGTAATCACTGTGTCCTTCCGGCGCATAGGTTTCCGTTTTCCCTGCCATCGAGACAAGAGGCTCATCCCCCTCCTGGTGATAAATATGTCCGCCATCCTTCCAGCCGTCCCCGTAACCGAGAAAGAAAATATGACTCTTTTCCATTCCCGCAAACTCCGTCAGCACACGCTCGGCTTCCCCCAGACGCACCCTTGCCTCATCGGGAAAGAAATCCCCATTGGTCGTGTAGACCACATAAGTCTCATAAGCGCCGCCCTTTGCAATCGATCTCAAAAGCCCGCCGCCCACAAACAGCTCGTCATCCTGATGCGGCACAATTAACAATACCTTCTGTTTCACCTCAACCTCCCTGTCACAGCTTCGCAAATCTGGAACTTCCTAGTGTACTGACACGTTCATATTCAGGCAAACCTCCTTGCCTATTTTCCTGATAGCACTACTCCCCAAGCCTCGCCGTAGCCACCGCTACGCCTGCGTTTGTGAAGCAGCACTCTCAGAAAAATATTCTGCGGAGTTTTACCAGATATGAAACGGTCAGTACACTAGCGAGGCAGCCTTTGCTGTCGAGCTTTAGAAGTTCTTTTCACTCTAGTATAACACAAATTCCCAGCCCGTTGTGAACTACGGCAGCCTCTGCTAGATGGGGGACAACAGCAAGAAACCGGTGCCGCTGCGTCTGTCCGCCATGCTCTATAACGCCATCGCCGCCTGGGCGGAAGATGACTTTCGATCAGTGAATGGGCAGATAGAGTATCTGCCGACAGAGTGCGTGCGCCAGAGAAAGAAAAACGGAACGCCGGTTCCTCACGAACTCGACGTTCCGCCCAAGCTGGATATTTAATCCTCTTTCCTGCGCAGCAGGATCACAAACATCACGATAACTATCACCGCTGAGATTACCGCCAGCCAGATAAAGCAGCATATCCCGAGGAAGGTCGGGCGGATATGGCACAGTCCGCACTTTGCGGTCGCTCCTGCGGCGGCACCTGTTCGGAAATATCCGTCTCATCTATCCTGACTTCTATTCCATCCTACTGCACAACCCCGTCTCCGCCTCTCGTCCAGATGATGTTCTCACTGATCATCCGATCGATATCCATGCCGATAATCTCTGAGGCACGCGCCTTGGCGGCGCCTTCATTTGCCGTGCCAAGCTGCCTGTAAATATCGTAGGCGGGCTTGTGGCTGCCGTCCAGATTCGTAATCCCCAGACTCAGCTTGCTCTCCATCTCGTGCGCGTCGTCCTTAAAGCGGAAAAGCATGAATGCGTCCACATCCGGCAGAGAAGCGGCTTTCAGATAGCCGTAAGCCACCGACGCCTCCTGATTTTCATCCCCAAAATAGGAAGTATAACCGATCTCCGCAAGAGAAATGCTGCGCACATGACCCGAAGGGCTCAGGAACTTGGACTGATGCATATAATCAATAAGCACGTCTATATTCTGCATGGTGATGTACGGAGTGGAAACACTGTTCTTCACCCACACCGCCGGTCCGTTCCACGCATAAGGATCATAGAGCGGCGAATTGTACGGGTGATAGGAAAGTCCCCAGTCAATATTCCCCTCCCGCCTAATATAATAATTAAACTGGTCGAGATAATCCTTCGCCAGAAAACTGCCGGGATTAGACTTACGCCCCCACTCCTGGTCGATGGAGTTGTAAACCCAGACATTGGCGTTCATTGCCTTCAGCTCATTATAGAATATGCGGAAAGCCTTCACATAGGCGCTCACATTCACGTCAAGACTACTGGAATCCATGTACCACCAGGATGTTCTGGCGTTGACCTCATTGCCCAGAATCCAGTTGTCAATCTGCCCGTTTCCGGTCGATCCGGAATAATGCTGTCCCAGAAACGCACACACCGCTTTCAGATGCTCCACGCCGCCGCTCTCCTCCACATTCAGCGCATAGCTGGGACACTCCGCGCCGCTCGCCTGCGGATGCACCAGATCCTGAGAGCCCGCCGTGCCGCCCCTGTTTAAGAGCACCATGGTCACCTGTATACCCTGATTGTTAAAGCCCTTCACCATCTGGTCATAGTGGGTGATCCGCCCGTTGCTGAAATAGTATGTCTGCCCGTTGTAATCAAAAGAAATTGTCCCTGCCTCTCCGGGCGCCGCGCATATTTCATCCAGATAAATATTGTAAACGACCTGCTGCACGCCGAGCTCCTTAAGCTCCCCGCTCGCAATAGCGGTAACCTCCGGCAAAATGCCCTTGATTCCTCTGGTCATGCGACCCGAGGTAAATGCCGCGACCGCCTCTGGGTTTGTGATGTAATGCTCGTCGCTGACCTGAATCATCTCCCCGCCGCGCTTCACCGCCACCAGAAACTTCCGGCTTAAGTTGGAATCCGGCGTGTTATAGTCCAAAGGGAAAGAAGCCGTGACGGAAGCCCCCGCATCCACGGCTGCCACCACCGTTCCCACAGGACCATCCTGAAAAACTTCGTTCGCATAAATATAGTATTTTCCGTCGTCGCCTGACGGAACGCTTTCCGCCGTCAATGTACAGTTGACATTTCCTCCCACAATCTGGCAGGAGCTGATGGAGACCGGACGCCCCGCTGCCTGTACGTTCTTCCCGCATACTACGACCGATATGGCCAACAGCAGAAATGCCGCAAAAACCTTCCATGTTTTAACAATTTTTCCTTTGCACGCTCTCATATGATTCTCCCAATCCCCTTACTTTACTCAGCAGTGACACCCGATACTGATGGAGCTGCACTGCTCATTGGGTACAGTTTACCACATCTTAATCCAACGCGCAAACCCTACTGCTGCAAATAACTGTTAATTGTCCTCTGCAAAATTTTCATATTGCTGTCTATGGTCTTGTCGTTTAGCAGAATTTCACCGATCTCACTGTCCGAAAGCGCAAGCGCCTGCTCGTATTTTTTAAACTGGGGCGCAGTATATCCCTCCTCAATTACCTGCCCGAGAAGTTTGCCGCTGATCACCGTCTCCCCCTCCTCCATCTCCGCCTGCACGATCTCCTCCATCTCCGCGGACTGTGTCACCGCCCGCAGCACCGAAGCGCCCTGTGAGTGGGAAAAGATCTGTGTCTGGATCTTCTCGTCATAGGTGAGCAGCTTCAAAAATTCCCACGCAAGCTCCTCCTTGCGGGTGTTGGCGCTGATCCCCATAAGCAGCGTATCAACCTGGGACACGTTTCCGCCCTCCCTGCCCGCCGGCATGGTAATGCAGTCCCATTTGAAGTTCGCATATCTCTTAATCTTGTAAGGATACGTCTTGTAGGTTCGGTACTCTGCGAAGGTCAGCGGCATAAACGCCACATTGCCGCCGTTGAAATCTTCCTGCGCCACCTTCTGCCCACAGTACAGCTCATTCAGCTGGCGGATGTACTTCACCGATTCGATCACGCTGTCCTCCGCCAGATAACAGGTTTTTCCGTTACTCTGAAAGATTTCACCGCCGTTGGAGTAGACCGCGTCCAGCCAATCGTAATTGCATATCCCGAACTGATCCAGCATCCCGTCCCCGTCCAGATCTTTTGTCACAAGACGGCAGATATCGTACATCTCCTCCCAGTTCCAGTCCGTGTTCGGAATCTTGATGCCCTCTTTTGTCAGAAGCGTCTGGTTCACAAACATTAAAGTAGGCACCGTCTCGTAAGGCAGGGCATACTGGGCGTTCCCGTACTTGCCCGTGCTGAGGGCGCTCTGAAAATACTTCTCCGTGTCGAAGCCTGCGTCCTGCTGTATCAGCTCATCCAAATTTTTCATAATGCCTATGGATGAAAACTGGTCAAAATCGCTTCCCAACACCATAAAGACGTCCGGCTCCTCTCCCGCCAGAATTTTCCGGGAAAGCCACTCCGAATACTCCTCCTTGGGCACACCGCTGTAATAGTGCACCCTCACACCCGGGTGCTCCCCCTCGAAACGGGCGATCGCCTGATCGATAATCGCAAAGCTGTTCGCATTCGCCACATTCCAGTTGCTCCCGGTAAACATCCCAAATTCCAGCACCACCGGGCGCGTCCTGGCATAATAGATCCCGCCCGCAAAGAACAGGACGGCAGCTGCCACGACAATGCCTATGCATTTTTTATGACGCACTAGTTTCATGTCTCTTCATCCTTCATGTAGGGCGCGATATTGGTCTGTACCGCCCAGATCGCAAGCTGGGTGCGGTCGCGCAGTTCCAGCTTATTCAGTATTGTGCTCAGGTAGTTGCGCACGGTGCCGTCCGACAGCTTCAGGGTTTCCGCAATCTCCTTGTTTGCCGCGCCTGTCCCCACCTGCTCGATAATTTTCCACTCGGTCTTCGTCAGCTCTTCTATGCCCTTTTTCCCCACCTGGATAGTGTAATCGGCACGCGCCATTTTGGAAAACAGGGTCAGCACCTTCGCCGCGATATCGGGGTTGATCATGGCGCGGCCGCTGTACACGGTTCTCACGGAACTTTCCAGCTCGTCCATGGAAACGCCTTTCAACAGATACCCGCTCGCGCCGTACTTCAATGCGTTGTAAACGTACTCGTCGTCATCAAAGGTAGTCAGAATGATAATTTTAATCTGCGGATAATTTTCCTTGATGATCTTCGTGCACTGTACGCCGTCCATCTTTGGCATACGGATATCCATCAGTATCACGTCCGGTTTCTGCCGGCGCACACACTGGATCACTTCCTGTCCGTCCGTCGCCACATCGCAGACCTCGATACCCTCCTTGCTGTTTAATACAATCTGCAGACTCTGGCGGATCAGCTCCTGATCGTCCGCCACCAACACTTTAATCATAACTCTCCCCCCAGCGAATCGGTATGTGCGCAGTCACCTTAAAGCCTTTCTGCCCGTCAAAGCTGACTGTGCCGCCAAGCATTTCTATTCTCTCCTTCATATGTCTGGTTCCGAACCCGCTCTTTAATTCCTTACAGCCGATGCCGTCGTCCTTCACCTCGAGCAGCACCTCCCCGTCAATCCGTTTCATCGTAACCCAGATCTGCCCCGCATGTCCGTGGCGTACCGCGTTGGTGATGCTCTCCTGGATCACGCGGTAGATGATATTCTCCTCGTCCTCACCGAACTCCAGTTTCTCCCCGCCCGCATCAAAGTAAATCTGTGTATCGGACACCTTTCCCATATCAGTCACCATCTTGCGGATGGATGCATTCAGGGAAAGCCGTTCCATCTCGTCGGGCCGCAGCTCGCTGACGGACCGGCGCACATCCTTCATGCCGTCCCGGCTCACATCCGCCAACAGTTTAAGCTGTTTCTTCACCTCCTGCGGCGCCACGTCCACAAGCGCCAGACAGGCGTCCAGCCCGGCAATAATCCCTGTCAGGCTGTGCCCCAGCGTGTCGTGAATTTCCCTTGCAAGGCGGTTCCTCTCATTGGTCTGCGCCATCTTTTCCGCCATGTCGGCATACTCCGAAAGCTGCTCGTTGGCATTCTGCAGCTCATGGTAAAGCACGTTTACCTCCTCAATCGTGCCTCTCTGCAGATTGATGACCGAAAAACAGTAGCCTACAAATAGAATGATATTTAAGGAAATCATCGTATTCCAGATACAGAACAGCCACTGCTGACTCGTGAACGTATAGTAACCCACATAGTCCGACATGTTAAAGAGCGGCATGTAGATGGACAAAAGCTCATAGTCCGCCAGCAGATAGCCGACAATGGCGAGCAGCAGAAACGCCATCTTCGCCTTGCTGTCTTTGACATAGGCGATCACGTTCGCGAACACGAGGAGCAGAAGCCCGTTGTAGTTAAAGTCCAGCCGATAGATGATCACCACGCAGATCAAAAGCTCCGCCACGAGAGAAACCGCGCCGCCCCTGCCATTTCGCATCTGTAGAAAATGCCGAAATACAAAATTGACCATGAGAAAACCGAGCAGAACCAGACAGAGCCACAGATTGGTCCTAGGATTGCCCGATATCGTCCTCACACCGCCCAGAAAGTCCCTGGCGTCATAATTCGCCCTGATCCGGTTCGTTGTCACGTAGATGAAAGTACATAAAAAAGCTACTGCAATGCCGTTTATTGCGAGCATTGCCCACTGAAACATATCCGTGTAATATTCCTTTTTTACACTCATAGCCATTCCCCTACTGCCAGCCGTTTACTTCATACTGATCCAGGTTTTCCCCGGTAATCATATAAGGCTCAATGCTGAGATACTCGGGCACTTTCTCGCCGCCCAAATACTTATAAGCGGTCTCCGCCGCCACCCTGCCGATGGTTTCCGGGCTCTGCGCGCTTGTCCCCGTCACATAGCCCAGCTTCAGCATCGCCTTAAAATCGGGCGAACCGTCTATGCCGTAGATCAGCACCCCGTCCTCCCTCCGATACTGCTGCAGCGTGGCAAGGGCGCCGAGCGCAGACGGATCATTGCCGCCCAGCACCACATTGAAAGATACGCCCTCCGACAGTACCTTCTGCATGACCTTCGCTGAAACTTCCAATTCCCCGTAACCGGTTCCCGTATAGACGATGCGATAATTATCATCCCCATCGATGGTATCCAGAAATCCCTGAATCCGACTGCTGATCGAAGCCTGCCACGGACAGTCGATCACAACAATCTCCGCCTCGTCCACCTGCTCCATCATATCCTGCGCGCACAGCACGCCCGCCTGATAGTTGTCCGTCTCGATAATCGAAGTCACATACTCCCTGTCTTTCACTACCGTATCAATATTGATAACCACCACCCCAGCCTCTTTACAGGCAATTAACGCCGGGCGCACCTGCTCCCAGTCCACCGGGTTTAGGAAAAGCACTTCAATGCCCTCATCGATCATCTCCAGAATCTGCCCGTTCTGCTTCTCCTGATCCTGACAGGGATCCCTGGAAATCAAAATGTCCCCGTTTCCCTCCACAACCTGCGCGATCGCGTCGTTTAACACATCGAAGAAAGGATTGTTCCTTGTCATATACGTGGCGCCGAATATGCGCGGGTTGTCCACTGCCTCCGTTCGATCCACAAAAGAACATCCTATCACTGCTATTATTATAAGAAATATCAGGCTTACTGCCAATAGATACCGCTTCATTCTTTCAATCCTTCATGCCTTTACCCGTCAGAAGGCGTCATATCCAGTCCTGCATGCCAGCATACACACTGTCTATAACGCCCCCTCACTCTTCTTAATACGCGTATATTTTTATCTGCCGGCTTTCCTGTTGCGGATAAAGTCCACATAAACCGCGAGCAGGATAACAAATCCCTTGACGATATACTGCCAGTTGGAATCCACACCCATCAGGTTCAGCCCGTTGTTCAGAACGCCGATAATCAGTACGCCGATCAACGTGCCGCCAAGACGTCCGGAACCGCCGCTCATGGAAGTGCCGCCCACAACTACCGCCGCGATGGCATCCATCTCCGCGCCGTCGCCCGCCATAGGCTGCCCGGAATACAGGCGGGAAGCCACAACCACGCCCGCGATACCTGCCATGATCCCGATAAAAGTATGTACCCAAAATTTTACTTTACTCACATTGATACCCGAAAATCTTGCCGCCTGCGCATTGCCGCCCACCGCGTAGATATGACGCCCGAAGTGCGTGCGGTTAACGAGAACGATCGCTATCACAAAGATAATCAGCATCAGGATGACCGGCGTCGGAATCGGTCCCACGTAACCCGCGCCCGGGAACTTGAAAGCGTCCGTCATACAGCGGATCGGCGCGCCCTGCGTATAGACAAGCGCGATACCCTTGACGATGTTCATGGATGCCAGTGTGACGATAAAAGGCGGAATGTTTGTCTTGCAGATAACAAGACCGTTCGCCATTCCCACCAGCGCACCGATACCGATTGCAATGAGAAAAGCAAAGACTTCCGGCATACCCAGATGCACCACACAACCCGCCGCCACACAGCCGGACAGCGCGATGACAGAGCCGACCGAAAGGTCGATGCCGCCCAGAATAATGACCATCGTCATTCCTGTTGCCAGAAACAGGTTTGAGGCATTCTGGCGCAGAATATTGAAGATATTTTTCTGGGTCAGAAACGTAGACCTCGTAGTCGGGAAAACAATCAGAAACACACACATTGCCAGCAGGGCAATGATAATACCGATATTGTCTTTGAAATATTTGACAACTCCGTTTTTAAATCTAGCCATGTTGATACCTCCTCCTCACTTACTTTGCCGCTAACTGCATGATTTTTTCCTGTGTTACGTCCTCATGGCTGAGGCATCCTGTCACACGACCGTCATTCATCACATACACACGGTCACTCATATTAATGATCTCGGGCATCTCCGAGGATATCATAATAATCGACATGCCCTTCTTCACCAGCTCATTCATGATCGAATAGATCTCCGCCTTCGCGCCCACATCGACACCGCGGGTCGGCTCATCCAGAATCAGAATCTTCGGATCTGTGGCGAGCCACCGCCCGATCATCACCTTCTGCTGGTTTCCGCCGGACAGATTACCGATGACCTGCTGCTGGCTCGGTGTCTTGGTCGCCATCATATCAATATATTTCTGTGTAATCTCTTCCTCCTTCTTAAAATTCACCCGGAAGTTTCTGATAAACTGCCCCAGAACTTCTATCGTGGAGTTAAACTGCACATCCTGCACGAGATAAAGTCCTTCCTCCTTCCGGCTCTCCGGCACAAGCGCAATACCGTATTTGAGGGCGTCCACGGGCGATTTGATATGTACCTGTTTCCCCTCCACATAGACTTCGCCCTTCATGCTGGATGTCAGACCGAACACTGCCTTCATGGTCTCGCTGCGCCCCGCGCCCACCAGACCGGCGAAACCGACGATCTCACCCTTATGCAGCTCAAAGCTGGCGTCCTTCACCATCTTTCCGTCCGCGATATGCTCACCTTTCAGTATCACTTCCCCCGGTTTCTGGAAGTCTCTCGTATAATAGTTCGTCAGCTCACGACCTACCATCATGGCAATCAGATCATCTTTGCTCGTCTCCTTTACGACTCTCGTGCCAACGCTCTCCCCGTCACGCATAACCGTGACGCGGTCACAGATTTCCTCGAGCTCGCTCATTTTATGGGAAATATAGATGATGCCCACGCCCTTCTTCGTCAGCGTGCGGATCGTCTCAAACAAAAATCCGACCTCTTTGTCCGAAATCGAAGAAGTAGGCTCATCCATAACCAGTATTCTTGCATTAAAAGAAATTGCTTTCACAATCTCCACCATCTGCTGCTGGGCAATGGTCAGTTTCTCTACAAGCGTATCCGCATCGATATGCATCTCATAGGCATCCAGAAGTTTCTGCGCCTCCTCCGTCATCTGCCTGCGGTTGATATTAAACTTACTGCCCGCCTCTCTTCCCAGAAAAACATTCTCGGCAACCGTCATATAAGGGACAAGCACCAGTTCCTGATGCACAATAGAAACGCCGGCGTTTCTGGCAGATACGACACCGTCGATATTCACCTTCTGACCCTCGATCAGAATTTCTCCCTCCTCCGCATGATAGATACCGCCGAGAACTTTTATCAGGGTGGACTTGCCGGCGCCGTTCTCCCCCAGAAGAGCGTGCACCTCTCCCGCGCGAAGCTGCAGCTCTACATTGCTTAGCGCCTTTACTCCCGGAAACGATTTGCTGATTCCTTTCATTTCAAGCAAATATTGCTCACCCAACTTCTATCACCTCCTCGTATAAAAATCGTCGCTCCGCAGCGACGATTCAGAGAATGCTCCGCATTCTCCTTAAATGATTCACACTGCCGCAATTTTCTTTAGAGTCATAAAGAGTGCCAGCCAATCATAACTGACACTCTTTCGGTTTCCTATCTGCTCACAGAATTATCAGCTTACTGCCAGCCGTCTGTTCCGAACTCATCAACATTGTCCGCTGTGATCAGGAATGTCTCGATCGGGATGAACTCCTCTACGGTCTCGCCATCCAGCCACTTGTAAGCTGTCTCAGCGATGGTCTTGCCGATGGAGATCGGGGACTGTGCGCCAGTGCCTTCCATAATTGTGTCCTTCAACAAAGCCTTTACATCAGGAGAACCATCCACGCCGTAGATCATCGGGGTAACGCCCGCTGCGTCCGCTGCTGCATATGCGCCAAGAGCCGTAGGGTCATTGCCGCCAAAGATCGCTACCACATCCGGACTAGCCGTCAGAAGGTCAGTCGCCTTCTCATTGCCCACCTGCTGGTTACCCTGCGCATCCTGCTGCCCAACTACGTTGAACGTCACGCCGGAATCTTCCAGAGCCTTCAGGAATCCGTCGGTTCTGTCTGTCACAGACTGCATGGTCGGGGAATCCAGAACAAGGATGTCGCCGCCATCCGGGCACTTCTTTGCCAGATCCTCACCGCACACATAACCTGCGTTGTAGTTGTCGGAACCTGCGTAAGATACAAGGTAGCTCATATCGCCCACCTGCGTATCAAATCCAAACATCGGGATATCCGCATCTTTCAGCATATCAAGCGCGGGAATGATGCCGTCCGCGTCTACCGGGTTCACAAAGATCAGATCAATGTCTCTGGAGATCATATCCTCGATCTGGTCGATCTGTGTGTTGGAATCGTTAGCGGGATCCATGGAAACCAATGTGTCACCGTGGGACTCCACAACTTCCTTGATCGCGCCCTCCAGAGCTACGAAGAAAGGATTGGTGCCGTCCATACAGGTGTAGCCGATTAGTCTGCCGCCCTCAGATGCCGCGGGAGCTTCCGCCTCCGCTGCAGGAGCTTCTTCCGCCGCGGGAGCTTCCTCCGCTGCGGGAGCTTCCTCTGCCGCCGGAGCCTCCGCCGCAGGCTCAGTCGCCGCCGGAGCCGCCTCGCCGCCACCGCCGCAGCCTGCGAGGATTGTTGTCAGCATTGCAGTACATAAAACAGCGCTTACAAGTTTTTTCTTCATTACAATTTCCTCCCTTATTTTTTGATAAGTCGAGTATAAATGTTTTCTTTCCTGCTGACACCTGTCCTTTGTAATGAATCTCAGATGACATCTGTCACATTTTTATGTGACAATTTGCAAGTCTCGCCTCCCGCTGCAGTCTTCAAATATCCGCACAAATAAGCGGACTCGAGATGCTTCGCATCTCTCGTTCGCGTTGCTCGTCGTAAGTCTTACGAGACATACATACATTCATGCAAGCATGGTGTCTGTCACATAAGCCTTCCTTCTCTGCTTATTCGCGGAAATAACGACGAAAGAGAAGACCTTGCGATCTTCTCTTTCGTAAATTTTGTATATCCATGCCTGTCTTTTCGTATTTTAAACTGTTGGAAGGCCTGCAAACCCTTTCGCCAGATCCTCATCCGTGGGAATATAATCGGACATCTCTCCGTCGTGGAATTTTCCATATGCCACCATATCAAAATATCCCGTGCCGGTCAGCCCGAAGACAATCGTTTTTTCCTCGCCCGTCTCCCTGCACTTCATCGCCTCGTCGATTGCCACTTTGATCGCATGGGCGCTCTCCGGCGCGGGCAGGATGCCTTCCACTCTCGCGAACTCCTCCGCCGCCTTAAATACCGCCGTCTGCTCCACACTGACCGCCTCGATCAGCCTGTCGTCATACAGCTGCGACACGACGGAACTCATACCGTGATAACGTAAGCCTCCCGCGTGGTTCGGCGCCGGCATAAAACCGCTGCCCAACGTATACATCTTTGCAAGCGGACAGACCTTTCCGGTATCGCAGAAATCATATACATACTTTCCTCTGGTCATGCTCGGACAGGACGCGGGCTCCACCGCTATGATGCGATAGTCCGCCTCTCCCCTGATTTTCTCGCCGACAAAAGGAGAAATCAGACCGCCCAGATTGGAACCGCCGCCCGCACAGCCGATGATCATATCCGGCTTGATATCATATTTTCTGAGCGCCGCCTTCGTCTCCTCACCGATGATTGACTGGTGTAAAAGTACCTGTGAAAGCACGCTTCCCAGCACATATCGGTAACCTTCCCTCTCTCCTGCCGCTTCCACCGCCTCGGAGATGGCGCAGCCGAGACTGCCGCCCGTTCCCGGGAATTCCTCCAGAATTTTCCGCCCCACTTTGGTCGTATCGGAAGGCGACGGCGTCACCTGCGCACCATAGGTGCGCATCACTTCACGGCGGAACGGTTTCTGCTCGTAAGAAACCTTCACCATATAGACATGGCAGTCCAGGTCAAAGTAGGAACACGCCATGGAAAGCGCCGTTCCCCACTGACCGGCTCCCGTCTCCGTGGTCACGCCCTTAAGTCCCTGCTGCTTCGCGTAATATGCCTGCGCAATCGCGGAGTTCAGCTTATGGCTGCCGCTCGTATTGTTTCCCTCAAACTTATAATAGATCTTCGCCGGCGTATCCAGCTTCTTTTCCAGACAGTACGCCCGCACGAGCGGAGACGGACGGTACATCTTATAGAAATCCAGAATTTCCTGCGGAATGTCGATATAGGCATCTGTATCGTTCAATTCCTGTTTCGCCAGCTCGTCGCAGAACACCTGACTCAGTTCCTCGAAGGTGATCGGCTTAAGTGTGCCGGGATTTAGCAGCGGCGCAGGCTTATTCTTCATGTCGGCCCGGACATTGTACCACTGTTTCGGCATCTCTTCCTCTTCCAGATATATCTTATACGGAATCATTTTTTCTGACATGTCTCTTTCCCCTGTTCCTTTTAATGTTTCAGCCTGAATCTGCTCGTCTGTGTCTGCAGCCGGTTCACCTGCTCATACAACTCCGCACTGACTGCCGCGGACTCCTCGCTGTTGGCGGTATTGGTCTGCACCACATTGGATATCTGCCCAAGCGCTTCGGACACCTGTGAAATCGCGGTAGCCTCTATCTGTACCGCATCGGCAAACTCCTCCACGGCGCTGTTTGACTCCGTGACAAGCGTAAGCGTCCTCTTTAAGGACTCGGACACCTCATCCACGATCCTGCTGCCCCGTCCTGCTGCCTGCACGGAATTTTCGATCAGATCCTTTGTCGCCTTTGCCGCCTGGTCAGACTTCGCTGCCAGATCGCGCACTTCCTTCGCTACAACTGCAAAGCCTTTGCCCGCCTCTCCTGCACGGCTCGCTTCCACCGCTGCGTTCAGCGCAAGAATGTTTGTCTGGAAAGCGATATTCTCAATCGTAGAAATGATGTTTTCGATCTCCTGCGACGTATTGCTGATATCCGACATCGCACTGACAAGCTGCTCCATCTGCTGGCTGCTCAGATTCACCTGATCGCCGGTCATGCGCGCGTTATCCCGCATCTCGGTCGCCATCTGCATATTTTTCTCCGCGCTTCTCGCCAGATCTTCCGTCGTGGCAGTGAGCTCTTCCACCGCCGCCGCCTGATCGGTTGCACCCTGTGCAAGCATCTGTGAGCTGCCGGAGAGACTCTGCGCGTGCCCGAACACCTTCTGCTCCACATTGTTGATGTTGGACATCGCTGACGAGAGAGATGCCGTAAAGCTGTCTATCGAATCCGAAATGGAACGAAAATCGCCGATAAACGGAACCGACGCTGCCACGTCAAAATTGCCGCTGGAAAGCTGGCTCATAATACGGTTGATATCCTCTATATATTGATTAATCCGGTCAATAGAGTCTTTCAGCGTTCTCGAAAGATCACCGATCTCATCGTTGCCATTGTAATTCAGCTCCACCTTCATGCATCCTTCCTGCAGAGGGCTGGTTTTTGCCGTGATAAGCAGAATCGGCTTCACCACGCGCTTGATAATATAAAGCACCAGACTCAGAAGGAAGAACAGCGTCAGAAGAAGCCCTGCACCCGTGACAATGTGCATGGTAGACGCCGTCTTCTCCATATTCGCCTCGCTGATCTCGTTAAGCTCCGTGCCGCGCTCCACAACCTGTTCCAGAAGCTCCACCAGAACGCCAAGATTGCTCATAATGGTTTCCTGATAGTACGCCTGCGCCTGCTCCGGGTCAGAAGCATAGAGCTCCAGCACGTAAATGGCTGACTCGTGCAGCTCCTTGTGCAGCGGTTCCAGCTGGCTCCGCAGATTAAGGATCGCCGGATCATCCGTTCCCGCCTCCCCGTAGAGCCACTGTCCCAGCACACAGCCCGTCGGGTCTGTGCTGCCCGTAAACTCCGAACCGCTGTACAGCGCGTTGCTTAAGTTGGAGGACCACTTGTAATGAGCCGCCTCCGCCTTCTGCGCCTTCTGCAAAAGGGAGTTTACCTCGATATTTTCTTCTGAGGAATCCTCCATTTTATAGATATTTTGGGTTGTCAGCACGCTAAAGAGTATGACTGCCAGCAAAGCTGCCGCAACCCGGGTTCCTGCCATGATTTTAATACTTTTCCGCATCCTCGTTTCTCCTTTAATATGTATTTTTTTGACCAATGCCATCAAACCTGTAGACGTCAAAATTGTAGCATAACTGCCGCTTTATTTCAATCGTTTCCAAAAAATCCATGTGGCAAAATATAACTAGTGCTCCATTTACCAATTAACTATCCTTTTTTGCTTGCCAGCATTCCCTTCTACTGCGTTGTTTTCGGTCAACGATGCCACCGCATCGCCTCCCTCAAACGCCTTGTATAAGGAAATTCTGGACTTCGCAAAAAGTGTATGCAATTGGAAAATGGAGCACTAGTCAGCTTCCGGCTTCATAGTTATTAAATCCGTTCTCTTCCAATTTTGCCTTCGGCAAAGAAATCGGATTCAGCCACAGTCCGGCTCCTCCGCGTCAAACAGTTTTCCTGTGGCAAAAGGGCTGCCCACGTCGCAGCGCCCGTGGTGGTATGCCTTTTTCCGCTCTCCCTCCGCGACCTCCCCGGAAGTTTCCACCTTGATACGACTGACTCCGTCCTGTGTCAGATTGTCAAGCATTTTGATTACCTCGTCGATTTCACTCATCTGTTTTCCTCCGTCCCATAAAATTAGGATATCCCGCCAAAGTACGCCGCCACCGCCCCGCAAGTCTCCTCAATCAACTCGTCCGAATGTGCATCCGACACGAACATAGCCTCGAACTGAGACGGCGCCACATAGATGCCGCGCTTCAGCATACTGTTGAAATAAGCCGCAAACGCCTCCCTGTCGCACCGGCACGCGTCCCCGTAGTTCTCCACCTGCCGGCCGGAAACAAAGAATGCAGACAGCAGCGAACCTGCCCGGTTCACCGTAAGCCCCGCGCCCCGGTAGGCCTCCGACAGCATCTGCGCCCGCCTGTCGATCCGCTCATAGATGCCCGGATCGTCCATCAGTATTTTCAGCGTTGCAATGCCCGCCGCCACCGCCACGGGATTTCCAGACAGCGTTCCCGCCTGATAGACCGCGCCGAGCGGCGCGACACAGGACATGATATCCCGCCTGCCGCCGTAAGCCGCCAGCGGCATCCCGCCGCCCACAATCTTTCCAAACGTGTACAGATCGGCATGAACGCCCGTATATTCAGACGCGCCGCCAAGCCCCAGCCGGAATCCCGTAATCACCTCATCGAAAAGCAGAAGAGCCCCGTTCTCTTTCGTGATGCGGCGCAGAAATTCCAAAAAACCCGGTTTCGGCGGCACAACTCCCATATTTGCCGCCACCGGCTCCACCACGACCGCAGCCACCTGTCCATGGTTTCCCTCCATCAGCGCGCGCACGGATTCCTCATCATTGTAGACTGCCGTCAGCGTGGAAGCCGCATATCCTTCCGGCACGCCGGCACTGTCGGGCACGGACTGGGTCATAAGCCCCGACCCCGCCTTCACCAGCAGACCGTCTGAATGACCATGGTAATTTCCCGCAAACTTGATGATCTTCTCCCGGCCCGTATAACCTCTCGCCACACGCACGGCGCTCATCACCGCCTCTGTGCCGGAGCTGACCAGACGCACCATCTCCGCGTCCGGCACGCAGGCGTTTATCAGCTCCGCCAGCTCCACCTCCCCCGCCGTGGGCGCACCGAAGGTAAGACCGCCCGCGCAGACTTTCTGCACCGCCTCCACCACCTGCGGATGCGCGTGCCCCAGAATACCGGGACCCCAGGAACAGACATAGTCCAGATAGCGGTTTCCGTCCACATCATATAGCCACGGTCCCTGCGCCCGTTCCACAAAAAAAGGATGCCCGCCCACCGCGCCAAACGCCCGTACCGGAGAATTGACCCCGCCCGGGATCCGCCTCCGCGCCTTTTCATAAAGCTGTTCCGATCTGCTGCCCATATTACCCTCCTCAACCCAGCCATTTTACCGCATCCAGCGCATGATAGGTAATGATGATCTTCGCGCCCGCGCGCTTCATCGCCGTGAGATTCTCCAGCACAATCCTTCTCTCGTCAATCCACCCCCGCTCTGCCGCCGCCTTTACCATGGCGTACTCCCCGCTCACATTGTACACCGCAAGGGGCATGTCGAAAGTAAGCGCCGCCTCCTTTAAGACGTCCAGATACGCAAGCGCCGGTTTCACCATCACAATGTCCGCCCCCTCCTCTATGTCCGCGCGGATTTCCCGCAGCGCCTCCCGCCCGTTTGCAAAGTCCATCTGATAGCTCCTGCGGTCGCCGAATCCCGGCGCCGACTGCGCCGCATCCCGGAAAGGTCCATAGTAAGCGGAGGCAAATTTCGCGCTGTACGCCATAATCGGCGTCTGGGTAAACCCGGCACGGTCAAGCCCTTCCCGTATAGCCGCCACCCTGCCGTCCATCATATCCGAGGGCGCCACCATATCCGCTCCCGCCTCCACAAGGCTCACCGCCATCTTCACCAGATACGGCAGCGTCTCGTCGTTGAGAATTTCCTCTCCGCGCACCATCCCGCAATGCCCGTGAGAAGTGTATTCGCACAGACACACATCCACCACAATATAGATTTCCGGGTACTTCTCCCTGATATGGCGGACCGCCCTCTGGGTGACGCCGTCCCGCGCGTACGCCTGACTCCCCTGCGGGTCCTTGCACGCCGGAATGCCAAAAAGCATAACGCCCCCGATGCGCGCCTCTTTCACACGGTCTAAAATTTCATCCAGACAGTCAATGGAATATTGAAAAACACCCGGCATGGAATCCACCGGATTCCTGACATTTTCTCCTTCTATTACAAAGATCGGATAAATAAAATCCTTTGGGTGCAGTCTCGTCTCCTGCATCACAGCCCGGATTCTCTCGTCCCTTCTCAGTCTTCTGAATCGGTACATGATTTGTCTTCCTTTCTGCGGTAACCTTAATACTTCTTAGCAAATCAGCCTCTGCTGTGACTCAAATCCGTGTGGAGAATGCAGCATTTCTCACTCTATCACTGCAAAGACAGTCAACAATGGCGTGCACATCTGCTTTCTCCGCAATCAGGGGCGGTTCTGCCACATACTTTCGCACTTCTTTCGCGCACTGTTCCCCAATGCAGACATAACGGCTCCTCGTATTTCTGATGCCTTTCTTCTCCATTCCCTCAAAATAAGCTCTCGCGCCCATGGCGGAGCCAAAGGCAATATAATCCGGCTCCTTTGTTATCACCGCGTCACGCTTCTGCTCCTGCACGCCCAGCTCATAGAGGGCATGTTCCTCATAAGGGATTCTCCGCTCACGGAAAATTCGTGACAGCACATCGCTTCCCTGCTTTGCCCGAAGAAACATCACCTTGCTTTGCGCCCAGCCCGTACTGCCGGGTCTCTCTTTTTCCTGCTCTGCCATGATTATGTCCGAAAGCCCTTCTGCCAGATGTGCCGCATCATAGACTTCGGGCATATAATCCGCATAAAGCCCGGCTTCCTTAAGCCTTTCCGCCGTACCCGGACCGATCACCGCGATTTTATGCCCGGACAACGTCCGCAGGTCAAGCCGTTCCAGCCGCATTTTTTCCAGAAAGACCTCTACCCCGTTGGGGCTGGTAAAGACAAGCCAGCCGCAGTCCGCCAGGCCCGGCAGCGAATCCGACGACGGTCTGATCTCCATAAAACTCATGTCCCGTATGTCCACGCCCTTTTCCCGGAGCGCGCAGGACAATTTATCCGCAAAACGCGCCGTCCCGGTCACGCCGACTGAGATTCCTGCCACAGGCATGTCATACATGATGAGCTCCAGCTTCGCCACCGCGCCGACCACAATCACCGCCGGGGCGGTAAGCCCCCGCTCCGCCGCCCTGGCAGCGAGTTCAAAAAGCGGCGCCCTTACCACTCTCTGCCTCTCTGTCGTTCCTTCCATAATAATGGCGCAGGGCGTATTCCGATCTTTCCCCGCCGCCAGCAGTCCCACGACGATCTTTGCCAGATGGTGCATCCCCATCAGGATCACCAGCGTGCCCTTAAGCTGTGCCAGCGCGTGAAAATCCAGTTCCAATTCCTCTCTGCCGCCTGTTTTCGCCGCCGTTCCCGTCACCACCGTCACACTGTCCGAAAGCCCCCTGTGGGTCACAGGAATCCCGGCCGCCGCCGGAACCGCTATTGCCGACGTAACGCCGGGTATCGCCTCACAGCAGACGCCCGCGTCAAGCAGCGCCTGAAATTCCTCCCCGCCTCTGCCGAACACATAGGGATCGCCGCCCTTCAGGCGCACTACCGTTTTCCCCTCCCGCGCTTTTTCTATGAGAAGGGCGTTGATTTCAAGCTGTCCGCTGCTGTGGCATTGGTATCGTTTTCCCACAAAAATTCTCTCACAATCCGATCTCGTCCACTGCAGAAGCTCCTCGGACACCAGACTGTCATAGACCACCGTATCACATTTCTGCAGAGCCTTTACTGCTTTCAGCGTCACAAGTTCCGCGTCACCGCAGCCTCCGCCCGCCAGATATACCTTTCCCCCGCTCAATCTCCCTGTTTCCTCCATCACGCCGGGCACCGCAGTCAATCCGTCTGATTTCTGACCATCTGCGCCGCCAGCCGTGCCATTTTTCTTCCTTCTTCCAAATTGACTATTCCAGTCAGATCGACCCATCGATCCGCATACATGACATCCAGACATATACGATCTTCCGAATACGCCCTTTCCGATACACACACACCCTGATCCGGCGATACGCGCCTGCACCACGCCGCCGCTGCCTCGCTGCAGTCCGCCGAAAGCAGCGCCAGCGCTTCCCGCTCAACCGTATAACAGAGCTCTGTCTCCGCATCCGAAATTTCCTTGCAGATTCCAGCCGCCACGGAACCTTCCACCGCCTCCACCGCTATGATACCCTGGCACGCCGCCGGCAGAAACACCTTCGGGGAAATCGGGTAAAAGTCAAATGCCCCTTCCCAGTCACTCGCTGTTCCCAGCCTGTCCAGCCCCGCCTTCGCCAGAATAATGCCGTCGTAACTGCCCTCCCGCAGTTTGCGAAGCCTTGTATCCACGTTGCCGCGGATCTCCTCGCAGATTACGTTCTCCCAGACTTTTCCCGCAAGGAGCTGCCGCCGCCTGCTGCCGGTGCCGAGACGGAATACAGAGGCGCCGTCTCCCGGCATAGCCTTTGGCTGCGCCGCGCTCTTTCCCATCAGCGTACCTTCACATTCCCCACGTAAACCCTGCCGCAGAACCGGCGCTCTGCCTCCCTTCGGCACCACAAGCACATCCCGCGCATCCGCCCTCGGCAGGACAGCGGCGATGGCCAGCCCATCCGCCAGCCTCATGGGCAGGTCCTTCGCGGAATGCACCGCCAGATCAATCTGCCCGGTAAGCAGCGCCTGCTCCAACTCCGAAGCAAACACACCCTTATCGCCGAGTTCCGAGAGTGGTCTGTCCTGTATTCGGTCTCCCCTGGTGCGTAGAATGACCAGTTCAGTCACCATATCGCCGCACGCCCGTGACAGGGCTTCCTGCACAAGCGCCGCCTGTTTCAGAGCCAGCTTGCTCCCCCTGGTGCCAATCCTGAGTTTGTCCATGTTTCCGGCATTCCTTCCTCTTGCTTTACTGCTGACAGAAATCACTCATTTTCCTTATGCCGCCACGCTTCGACCGACTTGGTCAATTCCTTTTCTGTTATCTCCTGTCCTCTATCCAAACGTTCCATACAGTAGATAAACAGCCGCTCAAACCATTTCTTTCTGTCGCTTTCCTCCGCTTCCAGCGCCATCACCGCCGGGCGAATCTGACCTAACAAGTCAATTATTTCGCCGATTGACTCCGGCAGCATCCCCGCGATCTCCCGCCGTACCCATGACGCCGCAAGCGGGCTTTTTCCGTCTGTGGAAATGCCGACGGTGAGCGGTCCCTCCCTCACGAGCGCCGGAAAGAAAAACGTGCATTTTTCCCTGTCGTCCGCCACATTGACGGGAATGCGGCTTTCTCTACAGTGATTCGCAATTTCTCCGTTCAACACCGTGTCATCCGTGGCGGCAATCACGAAATCCGCGTCGTCCAGATCCTCCATCCGAAAAGCGCGCTCCTCAAAACGAAGGGAGCCTGCCGCGTCCTTTTGCAGCAGCTCCCCCTGCGTCCTCACACATGCCTCTATGTCCGGCGCAATCACCGTCAGTTTCGGTCCGAACGCGAGCAGCTTCTCCACTTTCCTTGCCGCCACCGTCCCGCCGCCCACGATCACACCCCTTTTTCCTTCCAGTTCCACAAAAAAGGGAAAATATCCCATGCAAACGCTCTCCTTATATGACTATATCAGTCAAAGCATTGCCAGACCCATTCGATGCCATAGGCAATCTCACAATTCACATTCGCGACAAATTTCGCATTCATTTACGACTGACTGATGTGAATTACTACAATTTGACGCAGGCAGCTATGTTAATGCCTTCAGAACCGCCACGAAGGAATCGCTGTCCAGCTCGTCCCGCAGCAGATAAAGGAGCTTTTCTGCCGTGCAGTCCGCGTACCGCTCCTTCCAGTGCGCATCCTTCTGTGTGAAACGGTGAAATGCCAGCGCGTTGCAGAGCTTTTCCAACTCCTCCGCCAGAATCTCTTCCGCATCCACAAAGGCATGCTGCTTGCGCCTGTTGTTCTCCTCCGCCAGCTTTTTGATATCGTCCAATGCCACCAGACGGCAGTGCGCCAGCTTCCCGATCTCTGCATCCAGATCCGGCGGCATGGATATGTCGAGGAAAAGCCGTTCCTTCTGCGTCCGTACTGCCTCCCTGACCCGCCCAGCCGTCAGCGTATAGTGGGGGCTTGCCGTTGCGGAAATAATGGCGTCCGCCTCCTCCAGCGCGTCATAGCGATCCTGATAGTCCACATGCTCCACCTGTGCACCGCCGCTCTGGCAGATGCCTTTGTGCGACCGCACCGTAGCTATGATACGGACATTTTTCTGACTGAGCAGATTCTTCAGTATAATACTGCCCATCTGTCCGCTGCTGCCCATCAAAAGCACCGTCTTACGAGGTATCGGCAGATGCGCTACTTCATTGACTGCCAGAGTCGCCACAGAGACCGCCGTCTTGGAGATCATCGTCTCCGTCTTCACCCGCTTGGCACAGGCGAGCGCCGCCTGGAACACCGTGTTCAGCTCATATCCGGTATACCCGGCTTCTTTTGCAGCCAGATAGGCATCCCGCGTCTGCCCGAGAATTTCATCCTCTCCGATCACCATGGATTCCATGCCGCATATCACGCGGAAAAGATGATGCAGCGCCCTTTGCCCCTGATATCTTCTGGCAAGACTTCTGATCTGCTCACCGGCGCTTCCTGAAAACATTTCGAGGGCTTTTTCCAATTCACGGAAGCGGTTTTCCTCCCCCGACACATAAATTTCCGTGCGGTTGCAGGTAGAGATGAGCACACACTCCTCCCCCGCAGCCGCGTGGACCTTACTTAAAAAATCTCCCGCCTTCTCCTTCGGAATATAAAACTTTTCCCGTTCCCCGGAATCCGCCGTTTTATGGCTGATACTGATACACTCCATTAGCAGGTCGCCCCGCCTTTCAGATGCACCTTGGCATCGAGAATCGCTTCTTTCCTCGCAAGCAGGTCATCCGCCATAAGCTGCGCCTGTACGTTCTCAAATCCCAGCCTGCTTATCGTATCCGCAAACCGCTCTCCCGTATTGCCCTGTTCGCGGAACAGCAGGATCGCCTTTTCCAGAACGGAAAGCACTTCCTCCTCATCCAGGAATATCTTATCCAGCTTCTGTCCGTGCGCCACTCTCTTGCCCCAGCGTCCGCCGATATAGACGCGGTAGCCGTAAGCGCTCTCCTCCGACGCCTTGAAAGGGCATTTCCCCACACAGCGTCCGCAGTTGTTGCATTTGTCGGGATCGATCACCAGCTTGCCGTCCACCACCTGGGACGCCTCCACCGGACACGCCAGCGAAACCTGACAGATCTTACAGCCGCGGCACTTCTCCAGGTCAATCGCCGGCACCCTCTGACCCACGATGCCGAAATCATTCAGATCCGGCTTCACGCAGTTGTTCGGGCAGCCGCCCACCGCAATCTTAAACTTGTGCGGCAGCTTCACGGACGCATAGCCGTGGAAGAACCGCTCGTGTATCTTGTCGGATAAAGCATAGGAATCCAGCAGACCGTACTGACAGGTCGTTCCCTTACACGCCACCACCGGACGCACCTTGGAGCCTGTACCGCCCGTCTCTAAGCCTTCTTCCGCCAGAAAAGCGCGCACGTCCTCGATCCTGCCGAAAGGCACGCCCACGATTTCCATGGTCAGGCGGGTCGTCATAACCACGTCGCCGCTGCCGAACCGCTCTGCCGCCTCCGCGATCTTTTTGTGCTCCGCCGTGGTAATTTTTCCGTTTCTCGTGATCACACGGACGTTAAAATTGTCTGTCCCTTTATTGTGCAGACAGCCAAGCGCCTTCACCCGGGTAATCTCCTCTGCCGGCACCGTCACCACACCGGGCTTGCTCTCCACTTTCACCACATTGAAGAAAGAGGAGCCCTCCAGTACCCGCGTGTTCGTGTAGCCATAGCGTTTCAGCCTGTTCTGCAGAAGGTATGCCCTCTTGCCCTTCGCGCAGACGAGCAGTAACTTGTCGTCCTTTGCAAGTCCGGGCACCTCGCCTTTCACCTTGAGCAGATCCACGTAAGTCGCCCCCGCAATCGTCGGTCCTGCAGGGTTCACGTCGATCACACGATATCCTTCCGCAGCCCCCGCCAGATACTCCGCGGGCGTAAAGCTGTCCATATCACCCGTTATTTTATTTAACAGCATGTGCACCGCCTGCACAAACGGATGGATCGCCGTGGAGAACGGCGGCGCATAAGCCAGATCCAGACAGGTCATCTGCTCTAACGTAGCCCCGAAGGTCACTGCCATCACACCGATATCCGTCACCTTATCCACCGCACCCGGACCCAAAACCTGTACGCCCAGCAGCTTGTGCGTCGCCTTGTCCGCCACCAGCTTAATTGCAAACCACGCGCTGTCGGGGTAGTAGTGCGCCTTGTCGTCCGTCACCGCCAATACACAGATGGGTTCATAACCCGCCGCCTTCGCCTGCTCCTCGGAAAGCCCGGTTCTGCCGCCCGAAAGCCCCGGCAGCTTCACCACGCCTGTCCCAAGCACGCCCGGATAGCTCACATCCCTGCCGCCCAGCGCAAGCGCAAGGGTGCGTCCCTCCATGTTGGCGGAGGAACCCATGGGCGACCACTGCCGCTCCCCTGTGAGACGGTTTTTCACCATAGCACAGTCGCCGGCAGCATAAACGTCCGCCACATTGGTCGCCATCTTGTCATCCACCAGAATGGTTCCCTTAAACATTTCCATCCCGGTATCCTGCAAAAAGCCCGTGTTCGGACGAATACCGATGGAGAGAATCACCACGTCCGCAGGGAGCAGTCCCTTGTCCGTCTGCACCCCTTCCGCTCTCCCGTCGCCGGTTACGCCCTCCAGCCTCGTGGACGTCATCACCTTGATGCCTTTCTTCGCAAGATGCCGCACCGCGTAGTCCGCCATTTCCCCATCGAATCCCGGCATAATCTGGGACGCCATATCAATCAAAGTCACCGACAACCCTTTTTCCAGCAGATTCTCCGCCACTTCCAGTCCGATAAAGCCGCCGCCTACTACCACGGCGCGCTTCACATCGTCCCCCGCTATGTAATCCCTCGTTTCAATCGCGTCGTCCGGCGTGCGCATCACGAAAACGCCCGGCAGATTTAAGCCCGGCAGGGGCGGTATCACCGGAGAAGCCCCCACCGCCACGATACATGCGTCATATTCATAAATCTCTTCCGCGCCCGTGCGGAGATTCTTCGCCGTGGCCCTCTTCGCCGCCGTGTCAAGCGCCACGACCTCACGCTGCGGATACACCATAGCGCCCGTGAGCGCGCTGTACTTCTCCGGCGTGTTCACAATCAGCTGCTCCTTCTCCGGGATCGACCCGCCCACATAATAGGGGAGCCCGCAGCCCGCGTAGGAAATGTCCTTGCCTTTTGTGACAATGGCCACCTCCGCCTCCGGGTTTACCCTCTTGAATTTTGCCGCGGCTTTCGTCCCCGCCGCCACGCCGCCGATTACCAGTAACCTCATACTATACCTCCTCCGTTTTTGTTTTCCCCCAAACATCCTATTGCTATCATTATAACCCGATGAGATTTTCATAGCAAACAAATTTTTACGCCCGATAACAGCAAAACAACAGTTGACAAACACCGCCTTTCGTGATAAATTAGCTGAACTGTTCTATTTTCTCATGTCTCAACGCAGGAGGAACGAAAGATGGAGTGGGATTTATTGTTTTTCTTCAACAGCGCGCTGCTCGGCGTCGGGCTTTCCATGGACGCCTTTTCCGTATCGCTCGCAAACGGATTGCACGAGCCGGATATGGCGCGGGAAAAAATGTGCGGCATCGCCGGCGTGTTCGCCTTTTTTCAGGCGGCAATGCCACTGGCGGGCTGGGTCTGCGTCCACACCTTTATCCGATATTTTACCGCCTTTCAAAAACTGGTGCCGTGGATCGCTCTGGCGCTTTTGCTCGTCATCGGCGGCAAGATGTTCGCAGACGGCATAAAGGGCGGCAATGACGAGACAGAAAAACCCGGAACAAACATGGCTACCCTCCTGCTGCAGGGGATCGCCACGTCCATAGACGCTCTGTCCGTGGGCTTTACCATTGCGAAATACGGCTTTACCATGGCATTTGTCTGCGCCCTTATCATTGCGGCGGTTACCTTTGTGATCTGCATGGCGGGGCTGGATATCGGAAAGAAATTCGGAACGAAATATGCAGACCGGGCGACTGTCCTTGGCGGCACGATCCTGATCCTGATCGGCATTGAAATTTTCGTGTCGGGTGTGTTATAAAACCTGCAAAAAGAATTTGAGATATGTCCCGGGATTGTTTATAATGGTAAGTAAGAAGAAAAACACATCCAGCAGCAGAAAGGGGGACGCATTTATGTATCATATCATCACAATCGAGCGGCGTTATGCCAGCGGGGGACACGAGATCGGAAAAAGGCTGGCGGAATCGCTGGGATATAAACTCTATGACCGAAATATCCTGTTGGAGGCGGCGCAGAAACTTGACATACCGTTTTATAACATTGAAAAGCTTGAGGAGAGCAGCTCCGGCAATGTCCTTTTAAACCTGTCCAAAACCCCTCTGGGCGGATCTTCCGGCAATAAGAACCTGCCCCTTGCGGACCAGCTTTTTCTGGAGGAAAAGCGCATCATCGAAAAGGCTGCCGAAGAAGGAAACTGCGTGATCGTCGGAAGAGCCTCCGGCTATATTTTGAAGGATGTGGAAAACGCCTTGCATGTGTTTGTCTATGCCAACCATGAAAAACGGATACAGCGTGCAATCGAGCGGGAGGGCATCGAGAAGGCGGACGCCGAAAACGCACTGAAGAAGAATGACAAGAGAAGAAAGAGTTTCTACAACGCGCTCACCACGCACGAGTGGGGCGATCCGAAAAATTATGACCTGTACATGAATGCCGGGAATCTGGGAATTGACCTCTGCGTCAGGATTCTGATGGAGGCGGCGAAAGGATAAAGCGTCAAGCGCTATGGGGTGCGGATTGACTATATAAGTCAGTCCGCGCCCCTTCTTAGTTCGGATAAGCCTAAGGACATCTTTGTACAGATCGTCTCTGTCCTCCAGCTCAATCATCGGCCACCGCTGCCCGTTTCTAAACCATTCCGGCATCCCCGCTACCCCAATTTGTAATCTTCCCTTTGTACCAGCTCGTAAAATTCAGCGGAAATATATTCTTTGCTTGTATGCTTTTCCCCCGCATACATCGGATTTACAACAAAATGCGAAAGCTCGGTATAGGGAGCCACCTTCTTTACAACACGCACCAGCTTATTGTATACTTTTGTGAGCATGTCCGGGCGGGGAATCCAGTCGCCGTCATCCGTATACCGTCCGGTCACAATGTAAAGCCTGTTTTTCACAATCTCATGTTCTCCCGGAATGCAAAAACCCGCTTCGATCACGCCAAACCGCGCTTCGTCGGCAACATATTGATTTTGGGACGCCCGTGTCACATCGAATCCCCCGATTTCGGGAATGTGAAAATAATATTCGCGGCAGTCCGGCTGTACCACATCCAGCGTAGTTCCCGGAATCAACCGCCATCTGCCATCCTCATATGTATGTCTGTAAATGACGCAGCCGCTGTCCAAAGCAGCCTGCGCAACAGACAAAAAATCGTGATATCCCATGTAGTAATTGATCTGCTTTCCCATATAATTACGCGCTGTTCTCCTAAAGCTGTATTTCAGTCAAGATCCATGAACGTATCGTTTTTTCATTTTCCATGCCTTCCTTTCCTCTGAAAACAAGATTTGCCATGACAACCACAAATTAAAACGCGTCCATTCTTTGTTTCCTGCTGTAAAAAGGGGGCTTGTCGAGTAACACTATATATATGTTACAGATATCCCCGTCTCCCTGCCTCTTCCATCAGCCGTGGCTGGATATCGGGGTATGTCAGCCCATCCGGCAGTTTATCCATCAGCGCAATCTGCTCAATCTCGCTGTGCAGTTCTTCCTCAAAACGCGCAATCTCGGCAAAAAACAGCATACCAAAAGATTCCTCTCCATGACCGGCATGGTCAGACACCGTGACGGAATATACACAGACCGGGGCAATCTTAAATTCCAGAGCGCCGGTCTCCTCATACAGTTCCCGCTTTGCAGTGTCCAGAATATGCTCGCCGGGTTCCCGATGCCCTCCTGGTATTTCCCATGTTTCCCTGTCCCTGTGTCTGCAGAACACATATTTATCCCGTTCCTTGGACAGTATGACCGCAAATGCAAGCCGTTCGTCCGCTATCTCTTCATAAAACTTAACCTCTGTCATTTCCGTCGTTTCTCCCAAAGCAGCGGTCCACCGGCATCCCCGCTACCCCCTATTTGTCCGTCCAAAGCCCCTTATCGTCCGCTTAAAAATAAAATAATTCTTCAATCTTGTATTTTACCCATAATGTCACCATCTCGGGCGTAAAAGAAAGCGCCCACAGCCCCCAATGTATGCCGCCGCTTCAAAGCCTTTCTGGCTGAGTGCGCCCACCGGGCAAACCTTTACAGCCGGGCATTTGTGGTTTTAAGGACAATGCTCCACTACAATGTTTAATTTTTTCTCCATAAATCGATTCCCGCCCTATTCAAATTCAGCGCTCTGTCTGCTCCGTCATAATTCCCCAGCGAATCCCAAACTTGTCGACAAAAACAACCCGGCAGGAACTGTAAGGCGTCGCTTCCATCTGATATATTGTCTTACTGCCTTCTTTCATGATTTCATATGCCCTTTGTACTTCTTCTTTTGTATCATACATAATCGTGAGGAAATTGGAATAGCACGTTTGGAATTCCAGATCCACATGGTCGCTCATAATGATTCTTTGATTGTCCAATACAAGTTCCGAATGGTATATGTATTCCTTTTGCTCTTCTTTCAGCAGCGGATTATATGCCGGGTCATCCGCTTCCCCATATGTAATGATACAACTGATCTTTCCATTAAATGCCTTTTCATACATTTGTATTGCCTCACGGCAATTCCCTCCGAAATTCAGCGTAGGTACAATCTGCATGTCTGTTCTCCTTTTCCTTCAGATTTTTCATATAAATCTTTTCTACCGAACCCCACAGCGCGGTTTTGCGGTCTATCACTTCAAACCCATATTTTTCATATAAATTTTCATGGTCGGTCACTAAATATACCCTGTCAAAACCGACCAACTTCAAATAATCCATTGCATACCGTATTAACTCCTGGCTTAATCTGTTTCCTCTATATGCTTCGCCAACAAACAGATACCCTATGTAAGGAGTATAAGGCACATCTGGAATACAGTCTGTTTTTGCCGCCGTGCAATATCCGCAGATGCTCTGATTGTCCACTGCCACGATAACCCTTTCCCATTCTGTAAGCAGCTGATTGTCCATAGCGTCAGCCAGCGATTTCCCGGCCTTCCATGAACAGCCATCTGCATAATCCCTCACCGCGTTCCACATCCCATCCGACGACGTGATTATTCTGAAATCCATACCATATTTCATTTTTTCTGCATAACCATTGCCTAACTGCAGACTCTATTTTGTAGACACAAAGATTTTCTAGGATAGTAATGCCAGCCCGCTTAATCGTTTCCTCTTTGCCGGCTCTAAAGGCCGCACTCTTAAAGGTAATAGCGAGAGGGGGAATCAGCCATTTACTTTATCGGATTTTTGTAGAATTTTTGTCTCAAATGTACCCTGTGTATCGCAGAAACCTTTTACAAGTATACTCTTCGTTATATTTATTGGTCAAGCAACGTTATTCCCCATTTCTGTGTAATATAATCTTTTAGACATATAACTTTTATTTTAATAGCAGCATTGTCGCTATCAAGATAACATTTTTTGATATCCCCATCAATACCTGGAATAATATGAAGAATTCTCGTTTCATCTTCAACAGATGTCTTTAATAGACTTCCATCCTTGACCTTCGATGATAACTCCCAACACACAATATACCTAATATTACTAAACGAATGATTAAACTCCGTTGCTCCAAATTGATACTTTAATTCAACATACCAAAATTCACAATCTGCAATTTTATTTCCCGTCTTATTTCTTGCCAGAAGATCTATTCCTGCTGATTCGTCATAATCCAGTGGTTCAAACTCAAATTCATCAGGATACAAAGTGTACAAAGAAATGAAAATTCCATATAGTTCAGCCTCATTTCTAGGGACTAAGAAAGTTCTGTTGCCTATGACGAAATACTGCTTACATGTTATTAACTCCCGTCTCTTATTAAATGCTGCTTCCTCAAATTTTTTAGTTTTTGCTTCTTCTTTCCACTTTCTTAACGTCATAACATCATGCTTATATAAATCGATATTAATTTCATTGATAATATCTTGTACAGCTTTTTTCAATTCAGATATTATTTGCGCATTCGTATTAGCTATAGTCCCCCTATTTGCAGTCAATTTTAATTTCTGACAAAGTTAGCAACCCCCATTTCAAATGGGGGTTTATTTATAACCCCTCCGGGGT